>ERZ869929.324-NODE-324-length-32337-cov-4.742829_pt1 | contig 32337 bp, 42 predicted proteins | sample MGYA00579312_ERZ869929 | MGnify/ENA primary metagenome ERZ869929 (study PRJEB32216, sample SAMN09231818) | wastewater metagenome | place: USA: Maryland | collected 2016-08-09 | study: EMG produced TPA metagenomics assembly of the PRJNA472060 data set (Reclaimed... | reverse complement strand
TCTGCCCAGTAGCCGACGGGCGGTTCACCGTGGCCGAGCGACAACGTCCGGTCATGCATCCACGACACGGCCGGACGAACACCCGGGTAGATCCACAGATAGACGCCCCACGGTATGCCGAGCTCGACGGCACGCCCGGCCTTGTCGCCGAAACCGGGATCTTCGACGTTGAGGATCACGAACGACGGTTTGACGTCCTCGAGGCCGTCGTAGCGGGAAAGGTCGAACCCGAAGATCATGCGGGCATCGGTTCCTGCGGAGCGGCCGGCACGTCAGGCTTGCGTCGTGCGGTGATGACCGCCTGGTCGTGCGTTGCGGGCGAGAACACCTTGGAACGCATGATCTCGCTTGCGGTCTTCGTGACGACGGCGAGGACACCACCCGCGGCGATGATCACGGCGGTGACACGATCCCGGTATTGGGCGGGGACCATCGACATGTTGGATTGCACGACAGCCAGCGCGCCGGTTAGGACCGCGGTGAGCCCGATTGCTTTGTTGGCGATCACACGGATCGGTTCCGCATACTTGCGGGGGGCTCGATGTGTTTTGATCGTCGTGACGATCGCCGAAAGGATTGCTTTCATTAGCTTCATCTCTTCTCCTTAGATGGCGAGCGCCCAGATCATTCCTTGCAAGCCGGCGCCGGCAGGTCCGCCACCGGACGACACGCCTTGCGTGCCTGCTTTGCCGGGCACAACAACGGAGATCACTTGGCCGTACGTGTAGAACGTCGTCAGGAACGCGCCGTACCCGCCGGTCGTATACGTGCTGGTGGTGCCGTACCCGCCGCCCGCAGAACCCGAAGGGGCAGTCACGGTGCCTGGTGTCGAACCGGATGCGCCGAATACGAGAACGACCGCGCCGCCGCCACCGCCGCCGCCGCCCGCGCATCGGGTCGACGAACCAAGTTTGGCGTTGCCGCCATAGCCGCCCCCTGCGGTGATCGTCCCGTAGTTGATGAGTACCCGAGCTGCGATGAACAGGACGCCGCCACCACCGCCGCCGCCACCGGAGTAGCCGGACGAGATGCTGTTCCCGCCGCCGCCACCGCCGCCCGCGCCGCCGACGTACAGCGCGCCGGATGGGGTTTGTAGGTTCAAGATTTGTGGGAGCGACGCAGGGAAGCCGTTGGCGAGCGCGTTGGAAATCGTGCCGCCTACCGCACCTGACGCGGTGCCCGAGTTTTGGCTGCCACCCCAACCGCCCGACAGGACCGACGACGCCGACAACGTCGCGATGGATGTCGTGCCCGAGTTGGTGCCCGCAGTGCCGTCACCGGTACCGGACGTTTTTCCGGCCCCGCCTGCGGTGCCGCCACCAATCGAGTTCGCATTACCACCCGCGCCTGCGACGCTCGCCAAACCCGGATAGCCGTCGTTATGGATGCGGACCCCGTAAGCGTTGTAAAGGGTGCCGGAGACGAACAGCCGGTAGCCTTTGGTGCGAAGCGCGAAGATGCCGTTCGTCGTGTCGGTCGTCAAGTTCCGGCAGTACGCATCACGTTGCAGGGTGATCGTCGGCAGTTTGAACTGTGACGTGAACACCGTCGTGTTCGGTGTCGGGGTCGTGCTCACCGAATAGACCTGCGACAACGTCATCGTGTTCGTTGCGGACCCCGTCGCGTTCTGGGAGATCGCCGCTGCCGTCGTGGACGACACCTGCCAGATGTACGAACCGGTCGGGATGTTCGTCCCCGAGATGAACGAGCCGATGTCGGCGCTCGTGATCGCGCTCGCCGAAAAGGTGAGGCTGTTGCTACCCGACGATGTCGTGACCGACACGGTGCGCGACGAACCGACAATGCCAGTGATCTTCGTCCCCGACGACAAGCTGCTACCGGTCAGCTTGTAACCGATCCATTTCGAGTCGACCGGAATGGTCGGCGATCCGACACCGGTCGCCGTACCCGACCCGACACCGTTGCCGGTGACGACAGTGTCTTCCATCTCGTAGATCGTCTCGTCGGTCGCCGCAACAAACGGCCCCGTCAACGGAGTGATCGTCACCGCCGCACTCGTACAAGTCGTCGGATACGACGTCGAACAGACCGTGGCGCTCGTCACTCCGGTGATGATCGTCCCCGCCGTGATACCCGTCCCGGTGATAAGCGACCCGATATCCGCCGACGTGAACGCCGCCGACGCAGACGTCAACGTCTGTTTCGTCGTACCTGACGCGGTCGCATCGGCGCTTGTCGTCCTCGCCGCCGTGAACGTGCTCGTCGCGGTCAGAGTGACATCACCGTCACCACCAACACCGAACAAGCCGGCCGCGTTCAACGGGCCGACAATCACCACCCACGAACCCGGCGCAGTTTCCGCAATGAACACCACATCGTTCACCGCGGGGACAGCCCCATAATACGAAGCGGTAAACATCGCCCCGGTTACTGCGGTGCCGGTCACGGTCCGCGAAAACGGGTCGATACCGGTGACGATCCCCTTCAAGAGGTCCATCAGGTGCCCGTGATACGCGACAGCTTGTGAGCCATCAGCCCGGTGAACAGATCCATCGACCAGCCCTTAGACAGAAGGTTGCGGGCCGTGTCGTACGTCGGATCGGTCGGCAGTTGGAAACCGACCACATCCCACGGTTCGATCGTCGGCCACGCATGCGTAGACATTGCGAGGTCCGTAGCGCCCGCCAGACGGATATACAGCTCCGACGTCGCGCGGGCCATGAGTGTCTGCTGGTCGCCGGCCGCACCGTCACTGACGATGATCCGGTAATACTCGCCGGTCTTCGCATGCGAGTACGGATGGCCGGGCAACAGAATGTCAGCGTCCGCGATCGCATACGACTGCATCGCGTTGCTGTTCGCATTGTTCGCGATGACCATCACCCAGTTCGCCACGTTCGACAGGTTCGGTGTCGACGTGACGCCCGACTCGATAATGCCGGTAGCGTTCGCGTAGAACAGCACTGCTGCCGGTTGCGAGAACAAGTTGGGTGGCATCGGCCTCGCCTGATACACGCCCAGCCAATCGAAGTAGCCGGGCATGTAGCCGAGCGACCCGTGCAAAACTTGCAGGATCGACGCCCACGACGTCGCGGGCGCACCGGAACCGCCGACGATCTGATCGCCGATCCCACCCGACGGTTTCGCTTGCGGCTGCTGCGAGGTGAGCAGGTTCCACGACAACGGCCCCGCCGACAAGGTCGACGACTGTGTGACCCCGGCGAGAGAAGGTGCGTACGGCAACGCGAGTTGCAACACAGTGTTGATGACGGTCGTCAACGCCTGGTTTGTTGGGACCGAGAACCCTTCGCGGCCCGGGCCACCCAGCACCAACAGATGGGTTTGGTCGCCGAGCTGCACATCCCACGTCGTGATCCCGTTGACGCCCTGAAGAGTCTCGGTCGGTTTCGTCCACACGAAGACGCCGCACGGCCATTCGGCGACACCGCCGTCAGGCATCCGCATCCGGAACCAGGGGCGGATCAGTCGGGTGAACGGTGTTGTCGTCGCGATCGGCAGCAACGGGTCGGGCAGCATCGTGAGGCGCAACCCGCCGGGAATCAGCCGTGTCGGGTCCATGTCAACGGTCGCGGAGGACACGTAGGACAGTTGCCCGAGATAGTTAAGGGTCTGGTCGAGGACGTCGAACCGGCAGCCGACCGACGCGGACCCAGCCCGAAGTGCCGTGTCCAGTTGGCTGTTCGTGTAGTTGCCGGTGCCGCCTCCTGCCGTGAGGAAGTGCGCCATCAGAACCGCTCAAGCATTTTCAAGTTCCACGGGATGCCCCGCGTTGGCGGTGAAGCGGTCGCCGTAGCGGTCAGGCCATTGCCTGACAGGTCCGCATACGACGTCTGATAACCGGTCCATGTCCGCGAGTCGCGCAGGTCATGGAACACGGCTGCGCCGTACGGCATCCGGGCACCCGCATACCCGAGCAGATAGTTGGTTGCGGCGGTGATCTCTGTTGAGGTCAACACCCGGCCATAGACGGCCCACGACTGCAACGGGTTGATGGCCGAGAAGCCCGACGCGCCCGCATTGTTCGCGCCGAGCACCAATGCCGTCGAGTTCGAGATCGCCCCGGTTGTCACCGCACCCGTCGTTGCTTGGGCAGTCCCATCGAAGTAGACGATCTGCGCGGTACCCGACGACGTTGCCGCCACGACATGCGTCTTGCCGTCAGTGACCGCCGCATGCGCGTTCGTGATACTCCCGCTGCCCGACGCCCCATTCACATAGAACGTCATGTTTGAACTGCTGCTGTTGTAAAGCCCGTAGCTCGTGCCCGACCCGACGTTGCCTTTCGACAAGTGATACTTCGAGCTCGCCGCCGGAAACGCGCCCGCCACAATGATCGTGAACGCGGTCGGGTTCAAACTCGTCGCCGAAGCGATCGAAGCGAACTGGCTGGAGCCGTCCAGAATGATGCCCGGCGACACGTTCGAGTCGGCCACCGCATACGAACCATCACGGTACGTTTCGATCATCGTCGCCTGATACGACACGTCGCCCTGCAAGTCCCGGTCGGCTTTCGTGATCGGGCCGAGCGCACCAATGCAACGATCCCATTTGGAATGCATACACATCGACGTGCCGAGAGCCTGCGCCGCCCGGAACGCCCGCACGTTGTCTTCACCGACACGCGACGTGTCGAACCAGCCGAGCGTAAACGTACGGAACGGCAACTCGTACCGGGTGCGCGTCACCGCAAGATCACGGTTCGCCATCATCGACGACACGATCATGTTGTTCGCGTCCGACGTGCCCAACGCGTTCGCGTACTGCAACGGGAAGTTCAACCACGGCGACGCGTTCGACACCATCCACGGGTTCGTGTCATACGCGACGGTCACGCCAGTCGCACCAACCGAGATGGGGGCCTCAACACCCGTCGTGGCGTTGACGTTCGTGAACGCGTATTCCCAGCCGTTCACCCACTGTCCGCCCGACAGCGCCCAACCTGCCTCATAGTCATAGAACGTGTTGTGGTACGCCTCGACGTTCGCTGGCGTGTACCCGGTCGGGACGGTGATCGCCCCGATTTTCGACCATGCGGGGACAGGTGTACGGATCGGCCGGCGGTAAATGTTGTAACCACCGAAACTGGTGGTGAGGCTCGACGCCGTCCAGGTGAGTTTGACGCGCGGGGGGCGCAGGATTGTCATACTGCGGCCTCTACTGTCGCGGCGGGTGATGCGAGTGCGGTGACGGACGGGACGAGCAGCACCGGAATGTCGTATCGGGTGGTTGCGGTTCCTGCTGTGGTCACGTACGAGTCGGTTTTTGCGCCGATGCCTTGCGTTTCGACGTTCGCGGCGGTGATCGTCGTCACGTTGTTGCTGCCCGTGTCGAGCAGCCCAACCTGCCAGGATTGCCCGGCCGTCGCGGTTGTCGAGAAGTAGATGGCGTACTGTTGGGTTGCGCCGATCGTCCACGAGTCGCCCGTGTGGGAACCGGTCGCCGCTGCCGACAGGACTGCGGTCGTCGAGTTCGTCACTGTCGCGATCGTTGTCCCGGCCGCAATGTCAGTGCCGGTGATCGACGCGCCCACATCCGCGTTGGTGAACGCTGCCGACGCAGACGTGATCGTCGTTGTGCCGTTGCTCACACCGTCAGACACGGCCCGCGAGTTCGGGACCGTCAACGTTGCCGACTGATCCCACGTCGTCGCATAATCGGTGAACGCCGAAGTGGTCAGCACCGTCGGCGGGATCGTCGCCGTTGCCATCACCGTCGAAGTGCCCGCCCCGGTCTTCGCGCCGAGGCCACGCCGTGCCGTGATGACGAGCGGCCCGTCGGGGAACTGTGCGGCCGACTGGCAACCCAAGTTGAACCGGATACCTGTATACGTGTTGCCGGCAGTCAGGGTTAGCTGCTGGGCGGGGCCCGAAGCAACCGCCGTGCCAGTCAACGTCGCGTACGGCTGACAGTCGGCGTTGAAAGTGCCTGCGCCCGCTTCGATCAACGCCGGGATCATCTCGCCCGTGTTCGCCGTCGAAGCCGTCACAATCCCGTTCGACAGGGTGCAGTCATACGCGAGGCGGTACGAACCGGTCGACGCCGACGGGCCCGTCGCCATGATGAGGCTCGTGTCTTTCAACGCCGGAATCGCGATGGATGCGCCACCCGCGACGGACAGCAAATAGATGACGAGGTAGTAGTAGGTGTTCGACGAGAACGCCGAGATCGACCCGGACGTATCCCAATACGACATGGCGTTCTGCGACCAGTACGTCGTGTTATTCAACGAGTACGCCGCACCCACCCGATTCTCGGGCACCGTGTTCACCGTCAACCACATGCCGGCAATGCGATGCTCACCCGTATACGACGACACTGCCTTCTGCACGCCGAACGAATCGCTGCCGTTGGTGAGCGTGTTGACGTCACCCAACTTCCACGGCAAGTTCGTCGAAGGGTTGTTCATCATGGCGGGCGTCGAGAACGTCGTATACGTCGCGAGTGGCGATGTGGTGCTCACACCGGAGCTGTAGGTGGTGCCACCGAGCGACATGATCGACGACACGGGCGCGAACGCTGCGGACGCCCCCGCGAAGTAGTAGGCGAACGGCTGACCGATCTGAATGTTGCTGTTCGACGTGCCGCCCGTAATGCCACCCGGATACGAGATCAGCACGTTCTGTGTTACCGAAACGACACGTTTCCCGGCACTGATCGAGGTTGCACCACGAAACAGGAGGTTCGCTTGGGTCGAAACGCTGTTCGTCAGGTAGGTCGTTGTCGGAAGGTTCTTCGCCACCTTCGTGTACGACGCGGTGCCTGCCGACTCGTTCACCCAAGAGCTCAACGTTGCGCCCGTGTCAGTCCCCGGATACACAACCGTCGGCGAGTCGAGTGTCGGGACGAGTGTCGACACGACTTCGATCGCGATGCCAGGCGTACCGGACAACGATGCGATGTACGTGTCGATGTCGGCGAGGGTGACGTTGCCGGGCCGGAATCGCATCGCTACCGCTTGCGTCAACGATGTGAGCACAATGTTGCGTGACGTTTGGGGACGCCATTCGGAACCGACGAGTGTTTGTGCTTGAAGGTTGAAGTTACCCATCCATCAACCTCGAGTCGTCAAGAAGCCGCCGGAAGGGCTGTAACCGATCCCGAGCGTCGAGTTGAGTTGGCCGATCATCAACGCAAGGTCACCTTCGGATTGCGACAAGCCATCTTCGGAAGTGACAACGCGGCCGAGTACGGCGATGAGTTGCGTGATGATGTCTTTCAAGTCCGACGAGTCGAGTTTCACGGTGCCGGTCACAGTGCCGTTGCCGTTGGTGACGGTCCCGTTGCCGGAAATGACACCAGTCCCGTCGGGTGAACCGGGCTGCGAGTACCCGGACCCGGACAGGGTTCGGAGTTGTGTGTTCAACGTTTGGAACAGGGCCGCATCGTTCGCTCGTTGTGCTTCGTCGGTCGTTGACCAGAAGTCGTCGAGGACGGATTGCATCAGTTGGCGGACCGAGTCGGCAGTGACCGACGCTGATTGCATGAACGTCGACAGGGTCGTGTAGAGGGCCGCGTCGGAGGCGCGTTGCGCGTCGTCTTGTGCTTGCCAAAAGTTGTTGAGCGCCAACTTGGTTGCGGTACCGACCTGACTGAGAATCAGGGTTTTCATCGCGTCGGATGTGCTGCCCGGCCCGGCCGCCTGGTCGATGTTGAAACTGCCGGTGAGGCCGTTGAGGCCACTGTTCGATGCGAGTTGCCCGGCAGCTTGTGCGGCTGCCCTGGCGATGCGGGGCGCTTGGCCAGTGTTCGCGATCGTCGCGACCATGTCGTCGTATTTCGTGAACGGCAAGACGGCTTCGGGGCCGTCCTCACCAATCAGGGCGAACTGTGGGCCGGCGGTCACCCACCCGCCGCGAGCCATCGCCGCGACACCACCATGCGCGGCCTTCTTGTCGTGGAACACGTTGGTGATATCCACGACGACGCTGCGCGTGATGCCCTCGATCGCAGACTGCACACCAATGATCGCGTTGATCGCGCCGGCCGTGTCGGCCGTCACCGTGATGTGCGTACCGTGCAGCCCATCAATCGTGAACTGCATGCCATGCAACTTGTCGATGTATGCCTGCACGGCACCCGACGCGTCGCCATGCGTCTTGATCTGCTCTTCAAGTTTCGCGATCGTCGCCTGAATCAACGCCGGGTTCTTACTCGTCGCCGCGTTGAACGCGTCTGTCGCGTCAGCAGCCGACAACGTCGAACTCACCACCTGCAACTGTGCTGACTGCAAGTTCAGTGATGCTTCTTGCGCCTGTTGCGAGGCGGGACCGTACTGGTCGACCGCAGCGTTGTAATCCTGTTGTGCTTTCGCCACGTTCAAGACGGCTTGCTGACGACCCAACTCTGTGTTCGACGTTGCGAGCACTACCGACTGGTAGTCCTGAATAGCTTTCTTCGCCATGTCGGTCGCGTTCGCAAGAGTTGTCGTCCCATTGGCGACCGCCGTAACGTCAGCGACTCGCTGGCGTTCTATCGCAGCAGCTTCAATCTGCTGCTGCTTCAGTTCTTTGATGCGTGGCGTCAACGCGTCGTGACGCGACTGCAACACCAGGATCTGTTCGGCAAGCGCCTGACTGGCGTGCTGGTTCTCCTGCGACGCCTGCCCACCCATCGTGATCGCTTCGGTCAACGCTCGCTGCTTTTCTTTCAGCGCGTCGACCCGCGACCCAAGACTTTCCTGCTTGCCCTTCAGCGTCGCATATTCGTCGCCGGTCGCCCTGGCGGCTGCCGCAGTCTTCGTTGCCCAATCCGACGCGGCAGCCTTCGCCTTCTCGTACGGACCATCGCCGAGCACCATGAAGCTCAACGCCCCGGCGATCAGGCCGAGAGGTCCGAGCATCCCGATTGCCATCAACCCGGCGTCGGCGACGATCGCTTCGACTGTTGCTGCGACCGCCGCACGCAACGTCACAAACGACGTGACCAGCGATTCAACGAACGCGCCGATCTTCACTGCGACGAACGCGCCCATCGCATAAACGAGCGGACCGCCGATAATCGTCGCGAGCGCGTAAGCGGCAGCCCGGTTCCGTTCAAAGAACCCGACCGTGTCCGAAATCCCCGTCATCAGATTTTCAAGGACCGGAATCAACACGAAGCCGACCTTCTCGGCCAACTCCCCAAACTGTGCCTTCAACACGGCGATACGACCAGCGAACGTCTGCGTATACGCAGCCGCCTGCCCGCCATACATGTCAGTCAGACGTTTGATCGCCTCTTCTTGTGAGATCGTCGCGCCAGTCGCATCCTTCGTATTGATACCAATACGGCCAAGTAGGGCGACGTGACCAGTCTCAACCTTGACAAGCAGATCCGTCGCCGCCGACAAATCAATATGACGACCGCGAGCAATGTCCTCAGCCAACGCCATATCGGTGATAGACCGATGAACATCCTTCGTTGCGGGCACCAACTTGCCGAGCCCCGCAGTGATCTCATCATCCGCGTAACCGAGCTTGATCCCGGCGCTTTCGGCCTTACCGATCTGACCGGCATAATCGGCGTACGACTGGCCAACATTGCCGATCGCGGTCTTCAGTCGGGCGGTCGCAACCTCTTGCTCTTGGGCCTGCTTGACCGCGATCGCACCAAACCCGATCGCAGCGGCACCAAGGGCACCCCACGCGAGAGCACCAACCCTCGCCATGTTCGACGTCGAAGCACCCAACTCTGCGGTCTTCGCCTGAACGCCAGCGACACCCCTGTCAAAGTCGACAGTGTTCGCCGTAAAAACCGCAACGACTTCGCCGACCGTCGACATGCAAAACCCCAACCTTGCGGGGCCTCAACGACGGGCCTCTGCCTCCAACTGTGCGAACTCTCGTTCGTCCGCACTCAACGAATCATGCGACCACCACAAAAAGAACTCGTCGACCGTCATCCGGCCCCGAAGTTCCCTCACGGTCATGCCAAGCCGTTCAGCTAACTGGAACTCGTAACGGCGGACAGGATCGGCGAGGAAGAGTCTTTTCCCTCATCCACCCGGTCCTGCACGTTCGTCATCCCCGACAGTTCCGACGCGATCGCACCGAGACGTTCCATCGCCTTCGCCGACTTCTTCGCCAACAGAGGAATGTCACCATTCGTGAACAGGGCGTCGCCCGACTCCGGATCGAACGCGGTCGCCACAATCAACGCCGGATACAGACGCACAAAATCGATTGCGCCGTCCGTCATGTATTCGGTCATCATTTCGCCGCGACGCTCAACCGAAGGTGACCGCAGTTCGACGGTCACACCCCACTCGGGCACTTCGACGGTACGCGACTCGAGGTCGTCGGCGTTCAGGATCGCTTCTCGCAAGGTACTCACAGATACTCCTCAGTTGGTTCTAGAACGTGGTCGAAGTAATTGTGCCGCTGCACTGCAGGTCGATCGACATGGACACCTTGTCGCCGACGGGGCTGCCGATCGTCACGTTCGTGACCACCGACGAACCCGAATACTTGCGGCGCGTGTTCGACGTCGACTCGGGGCCGTACACCCACGCGCCACCCGACGTGCTACCAAGCAACGGAAACAGCTTCTCTTCGTAGGTAGAAGCGAAAATGCCGGACAGCTTGATTGTCGCGTCACGCAGACCCGCGATGTATGCAGCGTCGTTGTTGCCGAAGTGGGTGACGTCGAGCGCCTTCGCGACACGGTTGATTGACGCGTCGGACAGACCAGACGACAAGTTGACGGTGCCGCCAGTGGCACTCGTGATCGAGAAGTATGCGCCCTTGCCGGCGCGGAAAGAAGGAGCCACATCTGGCCTTTCTTTTCGGTTACACTGTCAATATGACAGAGAACAAGCGAATGTGTGCATGTGGCTGCGGGGGCATTGTCACCCCAGCAGCCCGTGGAGAAGCCGGTCGAGCCGTTCGATTTCTGCCGAACCATTGGCAGAGGACGGGGGTTGCGGGTCGAAAGCGGATAGCACCTCCGCCCGACTGGCCGATCCCCTCGGGGTTCTGCGAATGCGGTTGCGGTCGCGAGACGAAGATCGAAACCAATAGCCTTCCGGACAAAGGCCGGTACAACGGCTATCCGCGTCGGTTTGTTAAAGGGCACCACGCTCGGAGCTGGTCCCACATCGCGACCACGCCCGACGAGGTCATTGTGACGAGTCGCAGGAAGACGCTGGGCATCCCGGGTCGGGAACGAAAGACCGGCGGCGGCTATGTCCTGCTGTATGCGCCCAACCATCCGAATGCTGGAAGCAAGGGCTCCTTCGCCGAACATCGTCTCGTCATGGAACGCGAACTCGGTCGGTTCCTTGAGCCCCACGAACGCGTCCACCATAGAAACGGCATCCGCGATGACAATCGCCCGGAGAACCTAGAACTCTGGAAGATCCGCAAGAAGGATCCGGCAGGCGTGCGTGCCTCCGACTATCACTGTGCCGGGTGTCGTTGCTTCGATCACTAGGTCTTGATGTTGCCGTGACGCGAGAACGCGACCGCGACCGTCGCCGACTTGCCGGCACCACCAGTGAACGTCGAAATGATCGCCCGCACGTGACGTTTCACTGTGCCCGACACCGTCGAGCGTTGCACCGCACCGGCTGCCGTCGTACCCGTCGAGCTCGAGAACGTGATGAGGTCAGTCCAGGCGGTTGCACCCGACGAGTGCTGAATCTTCACCCGGAACGTTGCGACCGTTGTAGCGGCGGTCATGTGGAAGTGGCCGACGCCGCCTTGCGTGGTACCGGCGGCGACACCCGAGTTCACTCCCGCGAATGTGGAGCTCGTCGAAGTGCGGGCCGCAGAGTTCAACAGCCACACGCCCGCATATTGACGGCCCGACAGTTGCCCATCAGCCGAAATCTTCACCACATCGTTGACGGGAGACTGTGCCGTGTAGTTGACCGTCTCCTGCTTCCACATGCGGGCCCGTCGGCCGATCGTGTCGCCAGCCGGGCCGTAGGTGACGATCGGCTGGGTCGATGCGGCGAGCGCACTGTTGAACCGGGCGTCGAGCGCACCGGTCGTCGCCGTCGATGCGGTCGACAGGGCAGTCCCGTCGAACATACCCGAATATTTGACGGTGCCGTCACGCACACCAGTGATGTACGCCATGTCGTTCTGCTGAAAGGCCGTCACGTCGAGGGCCTTCGCGGAACCGGTGACCGACACGTCTTGCAGAATGGCGGACAGGTCAGCGTTGTTGAACAGCAGCCTTGCGCTCTTGCCGCTACGGAAGGACGGGGCCATCGGAACCAGCCTCGGTGCTGGCCTCGACGGGCTCGATCATTCCAATGCCGATCAGACTTTTCGCCGTGCGAGCCGTGATGTCGGTGAGGACATCGCCGATCTCGACACGACGATTGTCTGGGCCGAAGTTGCCGCCCACAATCACCCGGTACATGCAGTCTCCTAACTGGTGCTCGGTGCGCGCATCGAGTCGACTGTGAAGCCAAACAAGGCGCGTCCCTGATCGTCGTGACCCATGTAGTACGGGTCGGTCTGCGGACTGATCCGCTCGTAATAAATACTGTTCACGTTCGTGTTGACCGGCACGTTCAGGATGCCCCACACGTTCTGCGCGAGGCTCCTGGTGCCGGTCGACGCGGCGATACCGGGACCGCCGGCCGCGATGGTTGAACGGACGATCACATCAGCGGACGGTTGCGTATAGGCGGGGAGGTTGCCACCGAACTTTTCTTGGGGGCTTTGACCGCGCACTTCTACGACGAAAACTGCCCGTCCGGTAGTTTCTATAATAGCGTTTTTGAACAAGGATGTTCCGGCGGTCAGTGCCGTCGAGTTGCTGTCGAGATATGCGACGAGGTCGTCACCGAACGCCACGACGCCCAACCTCCGAACTCATCCGCAACGTCGCACATTTGCAACGGGTACAGAACGGTTCGATCGGGCCAGTGTTCCCGGTCCCGATCTTCAACAGCAGTTTGCCGCAACGATGCCCGGACGGGGCGACCAGTTCGCAACGCACTTCAATGTCGGCGGTCACATGATCCCCTTGAGGCGTGCGATGAGGGCGGCTTCGAGCGCCGGGGCGGCAGCTTCGACCGGCTCAGACAGATAGTGGGCTTGACCGACGTTATGGTGATAGTCGTCGGCCTCATGCTGAATGACCGCATATTTTTGGGCGGCTCCGCCATACCCGAACTTGACTGACCAGCCGCCACCGGTCCTGCCGGGCAGGCTGACGTGCCCTGAGCCGCGCAGGACACCCGTGTCGACGGGCACCAACGACTTCGATGCTTTCATCACCACTTCGGCTTCTTGAAACAAGGCTGCCGGGATGACAGCCTGCGCTTTCACGCCAAGTTCCGCGTAGATGCGTTCGAGGTTCGCGATGCCTTCAAATCGGACGGTCATCGGATCGTTGCTCTCTGCGAACCGAAGAACACTTTGGAGTGATGCTGGCCGTCCTGGTCAGGAATGTTCTCCACCGCGTACACGATCGGTACCGACCCGTCAGGTAGGACGTATTTCGATTGGATCGACAGGGGTGTCGTCGAGGCGAGCCACGCTATGCCTTCGGATGCTTGGATGCGCCCGTCGGCGAGGCGAACGGTGTGCGGCACGTAGGCGACTCGCGCCCGGTAGGTGACACCAGTTGTTCCGAACGTGGTATGCCCGTCGGCGTTGCGAGACGCGAGCGGGTAGACGGTCACGGTGGACGGCATGAGGCTCAGGAACTCGGCCTCGAACGTCATGTGCTTGTGCTTGCGGTCGTTGTCCGGTTCGACGGGTTGTCGTGCATGCCGACTCGGGAGAACGGTTCGACCCTGTCCGTGTTGTTCGCGACGGCTTGCTTGTCACCGATCGAGATGCCACCCGCATAGGGGACCGCGCCGATCGCAAGGTTGCGTTTCAGGTCGGCCATCAACATTTGGTATTGGCCGACGCGTTGCGACGCGAAGATTTCGAGGTCGCCGACTTTCTTGTCGGTGAGCCGGCCGGAACCGATGATTGCGGAGCAGCATTGCATCGCTGCCGCATAAATCGACCCGTTCGCGCCGAGTGACCATAGGATTTCTTCGTCGGAGATGAGCTGGTCGTTTGTGTCGGTGTCGCCGATCAGGAACCTGACTTGATCTAACGAGGATGCTGCCGGGTTCCCGCTGTACGTCCAGGTGCCGCCAACGATGGCCATCAGCTACTCGCTAGGTTCGGACGGACAGCGAACGCGCCGCCAGTCGAGACGGTTACCGTGCCGGTCGAACGCCACTCGTAAGTGTGACGGCCTGCGGTCGCGGTGACGAACGTGTGCTGCCAAGTGCCGGTCGCCGTGTTGTCGATGACGGTCGAGGCGGTCGAAGTGATCGGCCCGTACTTGTATTTCGTGGACGGCGTGTTGATGACGAGCGTCACCGCCGTGTTGGTGGCGGTGCCGGCGGTCGATTTGACGACGACACCGAGACGGACCGCGTCGCCGATGCTGTAGGCAGTCGTGTTGGTCGCCATCAGGTTGTCCTTGTGGTGGTCATGGTGCCGCTGCCTCGCGATGCGGTCGCGGTGCCGAGCCCGGCGCGGGTGATCGTCGCGGTGGGGGCAATGCCGCTGCCTCGCGATGCGGTCGCGGTGCCGAGCCCGGCGCGGGTGATCGTCGCGGTGGGGGCAAGTTGTGTGATCGTCATGCGGCCCGGGGCGGCGGTAGCGGTCGGTGACGATTCGAGCAGCAGGTTGGAGCCCGATTCGAGGAGGATCGCGGAGCCGTCCTCGAGGAGCAGGTTGTATCCGGCCATCAGTTCGTGCCGTCAAGCTGGTTCAGCAGGAGCCTGATGATCCCTTGCGACTGACGGGTGAGGGTCATGTGCAGATCACGACGACAACGCCGTCCGCTCCGTCGCCGCCCGCGCCGCTCGTGTTGCCGTTGCGGACACCGCCGCCGCCGCCACCACCACCACCGTAGAGGCCACCATCACCGCCCGCGCCGCCGTCTCCCGCGTCGTTTCCGCCGCCGCCCGCTCCAGGCATTCCTGGCGCGTACGCCGACGCGGACCCTCCACCCGAGCCACCAGCACCGCCAGGGGCCGCGCCACCTGCGGGAGAAGCAGAACCCAGGTATGACAGTGCCCCGCCTTGGGTTAGGCCGTCGTACGCCGAATTGTCGTCGTACACACCGCCGCCGTCGGCGCCACCGTATAAAACGATCGGCATGTTGTCGAAGTAGCCGCCTGGCATCTGAACGTGAGAACCGAAGGATGAGGCTCCGCCAGCCGTACCGAAAACCGCTCCCGTGTCGGGCGAGGATTGACCCGCGGCGGCGGCACCACCAGCACCAACAGTGACGGTTTCCGTGGAACCAAGAGAAGAAAACGCCAAGTCCACGACCGTCGCAGCGCCAGGATCTCCACCACTCCCACCGAAAGCCCGAACGCCCGTCCCAGCGGTGCCTCCGTTCGCTCCACCTCCACCGCCAGCAATCACGGTGACGCGAGCCACCGTGTAGGCGCCTGAAGGCTTGGTCCACGTACCGCTGGCGGTGAACACCTGCACGTCAGGGGCCGGTGCAGCGGCCCACTTGATCCCGCCCGCTTGGCCCGAATCGGCAGTCAACACGTATCCGTCAGTGCCGACCGCTAGATCGGTTGGCGTGTTCGCCGCGGTCGCGGTCGTGAGCGAACCCTTCGCGGTGAGCGCAATACCAGCCGCGGTACGCAGCGACGCCGCTGACGGCCACGCGTGCTTGTGATCCCGCCGCGCTGCGAACGCTGCCGTGCCCACAACGGCACTGTCCCCCACCGCCTGCGTCGAGGGTGAGGTCGCGTCGAACGCTGCGATCGTCGCATCCGAACGCATGAGGGTCGCCGCAGCACCAGCACCCGCAGCCGACGACAGCGCCACAGTCGGAGCAGCGAACGCGGGCATCGCGTGCTTATGATCCCGACGAGCCGCACGAGTCGCAGACCCGGCAGCAGCCGCATCCCCAATCGCCTGCGTCACCGGCACCGTCGCATCAAACACCGCGATCGTCGCGTCGGTCCGCATCAGACTGTTCGCCGTGCCCGCCGACCCGGCCGTGCCCAACGTCACCGCCGGAGTACCGCCAGCCTTGAGAACCGCCATGCGGGCAGTCTCAAGCGCGGTGATCTTCCGATCGGTACCCGACGCGGCCATGCTCGTATCCGCAGTCGCCACAAACACGAACGGGTCGCTATCCGCGATCTGAGTAGATGTCCGCGCCGAAAGCGCAGTGATCTTCTCGCCAGTCGAAGTCATCAGATCAGACCTGCGGCGCGACGATCACCGTCGTCTTGATCTTGTCCGGGTTCGTGTTCGTCGCCGTCGTAAACGTGTTGACCAACGCACGAATATGCGTGATCGGCGCAGTCGACGTCAACGTCGCCAACGAACCGGCCGCAGCCGGGTTCCGAGTCGCGGCACCAATCGTGAACCATGCACCACCCGACGATGGGTCAATCTTGCCTTGAATCTTGATCGACACCTTCGTCGAACCGCCCGACGTGCCCGTCGTCGCCCGAAACATCTGCAACCCGAACGTCGTATACGCACGCCCGAGCGCGAAACTGTTGCCGACACCCGTCGTGTTCTGAGCGGAGAGCAAAACCAAACCCTGCGCCAAGGAAGTCTGCGGGCGCAAACCCTTCGTGTTCCTTGCTTCGTTAGCCACTAGAAGCCTTCTCCTGTTCCGTCATCGACGGATCGTCCTTACCCTTACGAACATCGCCCGGCAAACCCCACACACCCTCGACATACCGTTGCGACTCGAGCGCACCCACCAACTGATGCTGCTCATAACGTTTCATTTCCAACTCAGACAACATCTGGCCGATCTCACCGTTGACACCCTCAAGCCGAGTTTCGAGCTCTTCGGTACGGGCCCGCATCTTCACCATGAAATGGTTCAGCGACTCGTCACGGCCGTACTGCCCCATCGCTTTCAACAGGTCGGCCCGGTCCGCGATATGAACGGTGAGGCCGGCACCTTCCGCGATGCCCAACCAGTATTCGCACGACGGACGCTGCGCCGAATATTCGGTGCCTTGCGCCATGTCGATGCCCCACAGGCCAATCACGCCTGTGCCGTCACCCGTCGTCTTCAAGCAGTAGATCGCATAGGCGATCAGGTACGAGATGCTGTTGGTGAAATACTGGCCGCCGAACAGCCCGTCGAAATACGTTTCGATGTGCCCGATCGGGAACGGCAGCGCGGAGCCGTACTCTTCGCGCATCGCCGAATCCCACAGGTACACAGGAACGTCGGTCGACTTCAACCATTCGACGTGCGGGCCATCCGACTCGATCGTCGCCTTGCCGTGCAGATCAAACCAGCGGGTCGGCTTCTGCTCCGGCTTCAAAAACAGGTGCAGATTGTTGACCGGCCACAGCTCCCAGCCCGGATCACCCCACGGGGCATCCTCGCGAGACACCGTATAGCCGACGATCGCGATTTGGCGGGCCTGCAACTCGGGCACACCGGGAGCGAGTTCGGGTGCGGGCGTAGCAGAATCGGGCACTCGACGAGTCAAGGTGCTCAGTTCCTTTCGTAGTGTTAGGCAGTCGCGCCAGTAGACGTGTAGAACGGCACGGCAGTCGTGTTGCCGTTACCAACCGACTTGATGGCCCACTGCGCCGAAGTCTTCGACACGAGCGACACCACCATCGGCTGCGTAGAACCGGCACCAGTCGTCGTCGTCACACTGTTCTTCGTCGAACCGAAAAACACCTGCGAACTCGACGCGGTACGAACCGTCACCGGGACAGTCGACGCGCCAGACAGGAACACGAACACGGTCTTCTCGATGCCCTTACGGCCAGGGGCCGACAGGGGCAACGTCCAACCGGCACCCGTTCCGGTGCTCGTAATGAACGTGACGCCACGGTTCGTGACGGCAGTGGTACCAACCGCGGACGCGCCAGTCAGACTGATCGTCTGAACAGGTACCGCGAAACCGGCGTCCTGTACGGCGCTGCCGGTAGAGGCGACAGCGTCACGCATGAACAGCGACGGCCGCTTGTGCTTTTGGAATCCGATGGGATTTACCTCCTACGCGGCTCGCGCCTTCTGGCGGCGAGCGGTCTCGGACTGTCGATGGCAAGTACGACAGCGACGAGCGCCATCGGACTTGTAGGCCGTGTTCTCCTCATCGAAGAGGTGACCGCGCAAGCAGTGGGTCTGCGCCTTCGCGCGTTCCGACCGCAGACGATCTCCGATGCCGCGACTGAGGTTCACCCTGCGGGTGACCGGCTCAAGATGTGCAGGGTTGACGCAGTTGCGAACCCTGCACAGATGATCGAGGTCTAGACCCGGAGGTACCGGACCGATCAGATATTGAAAGGCGAAGCGGTGAGCTATCACCGTCCGCTTGTACTCCCGCTCCCAGAAGACTCCGTAGCCGCCCCGGTTGATCGCAGCTCGCCACAACCAGCACCCGTCAAACTCTTCGATCTTCTCAGCGAAGCACACAGGAAGGTTCTGGAACCCCATAGGGCTACTCCTTTTTGTGTGCCCTGCCGGCGTGGATCTTCAAGCCGTGGGGCGTGTTCGCGACGAAGTCGCAATCAGGGCAGATGCGTCGGCCTTCCGGCTTCGGCAGCGGAACCTCGGGTGCAGCGACGACAGATGCGATCTCGTCGCGAGACTTACCTTCCGGGTCGAACGGCTCCCCCGGCTTGTCGACAAGGTCAACGAGCCGATGGTCGATCAGTTGCGCCCACTTGTATTGGTTGGCGCTCGGAAAGTCTCGCGATTCGATCGTGTCACCACGCTTGAAGATGCGCCCGAACAGCCGCAACGTCGGGCGTCGAACCTTCAGCAAAGCCATAGCTGCACTCCTAGGTGCTTAGAGGGACTAGCTCGCCACCGACTGGATGAAGACACCCAGGTTGGCGTTGATGACCTTCATGTCGAACGCCGACTCGATCTCGACACGCTCCGACGCAAGCTCTTCCATACGGAACCGCTTGATGCGACGGCCGTCCGCCGAACCGGGGTAACCCGACCAGGTGAACGTCCAACCGGCAGACGGCTGGAACAGGCCAGGCGAACCCGCGTAGCAAAGCAACGCATGGTTACCAAGCGCCGACGCATAGGTGCCGGTCAGGCCCTCTTCCGACGTGGTGTAAACCGCGCGGGAGATGAGGATGCGGTCAACGTCGAGCAGGTTCGCGACGGCACCCGGGTTCACCGGCTCCGACGACACGTACTTGACACGGTCCACAACGTCCGGGTGGTTCTTCAACGAGTTCCAACCGAGGTTGTTGATGACAAGCGTGTTCGGCTTGAAACCCGTCTTGACGAGGATCGAGTTCGACTGGTCGTGGATGTCTTCGATCGGCGTCGAGGCCGGGTCGTCCCACGCACCCGAAAGCTGCGCGGCTGTCGGGTCGGCCGACGTGCCACCGGTCCACAGCGACGTGGTGAAGAAGTCCGTACCGAACTGGCGTTCCTTACGAATCTTCTCGCGCTGCACGAGGACACGAACCGCGTCCTGCGCCGGAGCGTACGGGTTGTCCGCCGCGGCGACCGTCTGGTCGTCCACGTCGATGTGAGACGCGAACACGTCGCAGTAGAACGTCGCGTTGGAGACGGAGTAGCCGCCACCGCCGGACTCTGCGCCCGGCGCACGACGAACCATCTCGTCGCGGTACAGGTCGGCCTGCGAGTAGATCGCAATCTTGTTCGACTGCTTCGGCGAAGCCACGTTCGGGAATGCCATATCGGCAACGAAGTTGCCGGCATCCTGCGCGTACCCAACACTGACCTGGGTAAGGAACTGATCGATGTGCAGCGAAGCTGCCTGGGGCTGAGGCATCTTTCCTCCTTGTGGAAGGCCTCAGCGCGTTGCTGCTCCCAGGCAGTCGAGCGCAAAGAAACGGAAGGGGACGGTTAGACGGTCGCGGTCGAAGCGGTCAGACCCGCGAGCAGCACATAGCTGACACGGTTCGCGCCACCACTGGAACCGGACACGACGACACCGACCACAGGGGATGCGGCAGCCATCGCCTTGATGGACCCACGCGAAGTCGCGGCGACAAGGTCACCGGCCGCCATGCTCGACGCGGTCGCGTTCGCAACCTTCGAGATGCCGGCGATAGCAACCGGGACCGACACCGGGTGAACAGTGCTGCCGGTCGTGCCGCCCTGAAGGACGCCAATCGCGGAACCGGACGCGGACGTGTAAACCACGTTGCCACCCGAGTTCAACGTCACGAACCGGTACTGCTTCAGACCAGTCGACGTGGTGGGAAGGGAAACGATCGAAAGTGCCTGCTCGTAAGCAGCCATGCTTGCTCTCCTTGTTGCAGCATGGCGCTCAGGCGGCGCTCAAAAATGGGGGTGCCTACTTGGCAGGCTCGTACAGGTCAGGGTTCTCGGTGAACACCTTGGTGATCGCCTCATGGCGGGGCATCCCGTCAGCGACGAACTTCTCAATCAGCGCCTCAGCCTTCGCGACGCCAGACTGCTCTGCGCCGTCACCCTCAGCACCAAACTCGGCGAACAGGCCCGACTCGGCAATGCGAGCATTCGCAGCCTTGAACGCACGCTCAATCACCGGGGCAGCCTCAGGGGCCAGCCGGTCGATCTGCTCGAGAGCAACGCCGAGCTCGTCGGCACCACCAACGTGCGTGTAGTCGGCAGCCTTCGCGACGAACTCCTTGCGGCGACCGTCGGCTTCCATCTTCGCGACGCGGGCCTCGGCGTCCTCGAGACGCTTCCGGACGTCGGCGGGAACACCCTTCATCACGTCTTCGGGCTCCACCTCGTCCGCCTTCGCGAACTTGGTGAGGTCGTCGCCGCGCAGTGCAGCGATCTCGTCGATGGGCATGTCGGCGAGGGCCTGACGCTCGGTCTCCAGTTCGGCGACCCGGGCCTCAAGCTCCTCAGTCTTGGTCTCTTCGGCCACGGTGGCCTCCTGTGTGTTGGGGGCCTCGTGGGGCTCGGAGTCGTCTCGCTTGAACAGTTCAACTGTTGCGAGAGGGTTAGCCGGGTTGTCTACGAGCGCAACCGCGGTGATCTCTAGTTCTGTGAGTTCGGTCGTCACAGTGGGACTCGCTTTCCGCGACCTTCAATCGAGAAGGCGCGTGTCGTGCCGTTCTTGACGTTCTCCCAGGCTTGGTCGTCGGGAATGTGGTAGCCGGTCCACCACTTGCCGACATGCTCTTCGGGAATGCCGAGCAGCGCCGCCTTCTCGGCGGTGATGAACAGCGACTCGATGCATTCGCCGACAACAGGACCTTCGTGCATGACGTTCGCGGCGCGGGCCGTCTTGACGTACTCGTACACGGCCGGTTCGAGCGTGTTGGGTGCGATCACGTCGCCTTGTTTGTCTTCGATGGTCGCGACCGACGCGAAGCCGAATACGGTGCGGGCTTCCTCGTCGATCTTCGCTACATCTGTCATTCGCCATCCTCAAGGAATCGGAGGGTCTTCGGCTTCTTTCCGCAAATCCCGCAGCGGTGGACGGGCCACCAGAAGACGATCGGCCATTCGCGGCAACATTCGGCAATGGCGATTGGGCCGCTCGGCACTTCGGCTGTCATTTCACTCCAAAGTGATGTTCTTGCAGGACGGTGCCCTTCTCTACCGGGACGGCAAGACGACGGGCAGCGAAGTTGTAACCGGGCGGCAAACCGTCGCCGGGGCGTAGGAAGTCGCAATACTCTTCGGACATCCACATGCCGGCGGGCAGGTCACGGTTCGCGACTGCGCTACGCCGAGCCCCGTTGCGGGCAGCCATCTCCGCGGCGACAGGCATCAACTTGCCGTTGCCTCGCAAGCGTGCCCCGAACATTGCGGCCTGCACATACTCGGCAAGCATGGGCGGGTCGACAGCCATCGCATGATCCGGCACATCTGACCCGTTGCGATCCGTCGTGTAATGCACTTCGATCACTTCGGCACCGAGCACCGCGGCACACATCGCCGTCTCGGGCAGGGACGTGTGATCCGAGTATCCGAGCTTGCTGCCGGGGAACTCTTCGCCCAACGATTCAATACGAGCGAGATGTGCCGCGTCAGCCGGGGTCGGATACGACAGGGTGCAAGCGAGGAGCGTGACGCGGCTCGCGTCCAACCATAGGTCTACCGCCCGGATGATCTCGGTGAGGGACGCCGCACCCGTCGACAGGAACACGTTGGCGCCAGACTCGCGCACATGCTGCAACAGTTGCTTGTAGGTGATGTCACCGGAAGCGATCTTGATGGTGTCGCATCCCATCCCGACCAACACATCGACAGCTTCGAGGTCGAATGGGGTTGCCAAGAAACGGATACCGAAGTCATCGCATGCCGCTTTCACTTCCGCCCACCGGCCGTAATCGACCAGTCCTGCTTTCGTGAACGCTTCTCGCTGGTTCGCGGTACCGAAGTTGTCCGACCAGTATTTGGGGGCGTCAGCACGGGCGATCGTGTCGGGCTTCAACAGTTGTGTTTTGAATCCCCAGGCTCCGGCGTCGGCGGCGAGTTGCGCCATCTCGATAGCCTTGTTAATCGACCCCTGATTACATTGGCCAGCTTCGGCGATCACCTTCGGGATCATCGGTCCTCCAGCAAGGCTTCGATCGCCTGCGCGATGCGCCGACCGCCCCGCCCGTCGACCGCGGCACGCGACGTCGCTGACATCTCGGCACGCAACTCGGGCGAGGCAAGCAAACGACGGACCGTTTCCTGCAACGCCTCATCCGGCAAAGAAGCCCACAAGCCGAGACGCAGGATGCCAGGACAATGCGAATGGCGAGACTCACGTTCGTTCACCGCCACCGTCACACACGGCACACCAACCGCCGCCGCCTCGTGCGCCATCCGCCCCGCCGACGTCACCACAAGATCAACCTGCGACATCCAGGCGGCAACCGAACCCGACACCTGCTCGACACCCAACGGGACCACCGTCCCGAACGTCGAACCGGAACCGACCAGCAGTTTCACATCGGACTCGAGCGCACAGATTTGTGCTGCCCACCCGCTCAGATTCGCCGGGTCCGTCCCGCCGAAAACGACGAGGACGGTACGAGCCGAATCTCGAACCAGGAATGGGGGCAGTCCAACAAACTCGGGTCGGAGCACAGCCCATCGAGGCCCGGACAACACACCACGACGTCGATCGTCGTACAGTTCGTTGACGACAAGGTCGGCAAGGTCGCTCCCCGGTCCCAAATCCTCGAGTGTCACGACTTTCGTGCCGTGTGCTCGTAGCGACGCAACATCGTTGATGCTTGTGTCGAGCCGGTCGAAGATCACGACGTCCGGGTCGACATACCTGTTTTCCCAGCCTCGTTCCGCCACGAGGTCACGTGCCCACCGGGGCCATTGTGGCTGGAACCGGAACACCACATCATGGTGTGACAGTTCTTCGGCGAGTTGGAGGCAGCGGCGCAGATGACCTGACCCGACCGTTTTTGATGCCGCGGCACGAAACTCGATCGTTTTACGACCCAACGCCCGACGTGCCGTTTCGAGGTCGGCGTGCGTGTCGATGTCGACCGCTTCGCAGTCGGGCACGACGAACGGCAAATGCAGCGGGCCGATGATCGGGTCCATCGTTTCCGGACCGATCGGTATCTGTCGGGTGAAGAACACGCCGAGCTCGCGGTACTGGCCGTTCAACTCTTGCCGGTTAACTCGCGACTCGTACAGGGGGCCGAGGTCATCCCACAACAGATGCGTTTCGGGGGTGACGAACCCGCACGAGTCGTAACCCCATGCTGCCCACCGGTCGTACGCTTCGGTGATCGTCTGCGCGGAGATGAGTGGGCAGGTTGGTTGGAAGATCCCGACCGGCCCGCGCCAGCCGAGCTGGGCGGAAGCATGGGCGGCCACAGGGCCAATCGGGATCTCATCTTGCGCCAGTTCGGCGGGCCGGCGGATCGTGTCGTACCCGTGAAGGTTGGCAACGGTAGCGATTTCGTCGCTGTCGGTAGTGACGACGATCTTTTCGACGGCGGGAACTTGGCGGAGCGTGTCGCAGATATGCAACAGGAGCGGCTTGCCGTGCAACAGCCTGAGGCACTTATTGGGGATGCCTTTGGAGCCGCCGCGGGCGGGAACGATGGCAAGCACAGACCCTCCGGGGGTTCGTGGTATCCTGGTGGCTAGAGGCCCGATGCCGGGGTTGAGGCCCAAAGCCCGGCGGTAACGCTCAATCGGTTGACGAACCCTCGGTGGGAGCCCCATCGGGGGTTCGTCGCTTATTGGTCGGGCGTGCCAGGGTCGAGAGAAATGTCGCACCGGCAGTTCGGATGCACCGGAGGATCACCCGACGGCCAATCCGACCCGTACGGGATCGGAGACGCCGCCTCGTTCTCCTGGCAGTCGTCACATGCCTCGTCGGTAATCACCCACACAAGCTGCGCCGTCGCCGGATCAAACAGGCCTTGCTGTGCCGCCTGATCCCACAAGGCGTTCTGCCCGTCCTGCGCGGCACGCATCGTCTCCGTCCGAGAGATCGTCATTGCCCGGGACGCCAACTGCCTGTCCGCATACTGCGACACGAGCGTGTCGACACGATCTTGTGACAATGTCTGTCCGACACGCCGCGACAAGGTGAACTGATCCATGATCGCTTCGGGAGTCATGTCGCCCGCCTGCACCATTGTCAGGCCGTCGCGATAGTTGACGACTGCTTGCGCGCGACGCGGGTCGAGGCCCACCACCGACCGGATCAGTCGTGCCGTTTCCTGTGGCGTGTAATCACCATTCAGGCTCGCGGACAGCACCGTGCGGATTGCTTCTTGCGAATCGGCGTTGATGCCGTAGACGAGTTGCCCGGCACGTTGCCGCGCGATCTGCACCGCGGTCTGGTCGATCAGATTCAACGAACCGCCAAACACCGGCACCGTTCGTGCCGCCGCCTGCACCACTTCCTGATACACCGACTCGAACGTGTCGTCAGCGGCTTTCGTGATCGTCCAGAACGCCGACCAGTCCGGCACATGTTGCACGGTGCCCGGCGACGCATGGAAGGCGTCGCTAACCGTAGCGAGCGACGGCCGCACCCGCTCGAACACGGCAACCAAAGCTCGAGCCATCCGCCCGGCACGCCTGTCCGCAACCCGTTGCAACGGGGTCGGATCGCCCGGGATCTTCACCCGAACCGACCCGATCATGCGCCGTCAGTGTCCGGTTCCTCGGCCGCCGGCTCCTTCGGTTCCGGGCCGTCCGACTCGTGCGGCATCTTCGACCCGGGCGGCAACTTTTCGCCCGGCATGCCTCGCTGCCCCGTGTTCGGGTTCTGCACCATCTCGGTACCGTCAGCCGCCGGGGCGTCCATCCGGGCCCGCACCCAATCTTCCATGCTCTCCGACGGAAAGAACGGCATGCCGGCCATCGACAACTGCCAGATGACCTGCGCCAAATCCTTCAAGTTCGTGGCGTGAAGCTCACCGGGCACGACCTTCGGGCATTTCGTCGGGTCCATGCCGTTCAACGCCCACAGCCGCGGAATCGCGTACTTGTTGAACACGGCGGCGATCTCATCGACCTGTGCTTGCAAGCCGACCGCCAGCAACGCTTCTTTCGTCTCCGAAAGGGCGAACGAACCGACGGATTCGTGACCCAACAGGATCACGTCGGCGAGGGACGCTTGCGCGATTTCGGTCGAACGACGGGCGATGATCTCCCCCGTCACGAACTGACGGCGACCGGAACCCGACATGAGCTCGATCTCATACATCTTGTTGCCCGACTCGTCATACACGAGCGGATAGATCACACAAGCCTGTTCGTCGTTGCGGAGGTTGACACCAATGTCTTTGAACGCAGCCAACGAAGCCGCCGCATCGGAACCCTGGTCGGCGGCGAGCAGTTCGGGCGGCACACCAATCTTCGGGATACCCGCCAAGTCACGTTCGACGCCGATCGCTTCGATCTCTTCGATCCGCTTCTTGAACCACCACGAACGGTACGCGGTGCGAAGCACCGACCGGCCCTCAGGGTTGTTCTTCCGGTACGACGTCCGAAACAGCAGGGCCTTCTCGATCGGGATCGTCGTATAGCGGTAGCCTTGCGCCATCGCCGACTGCACCATGCCTTCGATGCCGCCGTTGTCGTCGAACTCCCAATGCACACAGGTTTCCTGCGCCCGAATCGGCAACTTCTTCCAGCCGACCCGACCGTCGGGCCGCATCTTGTAGACGATCTCGTGAAACGAATAGCCGAACTGCAACTTCGAGAGGGCTTCGGCGACGAAATCTTCCCACGTGTGCGACATGTCGCCGATGAGGTCGTCGAGAAACGCCTTGTTGGTGCCGCACGTCGTCCACGTCACCTGGCGCACAATGTTTTCGAGGGCGTAGAGGACTGCGCCGACCGTTGAATCGTTGTCGCCCATTTCCCGGTACACCTGCGCCGCTTTGCGGCCTTGCAGTTGCAGCAGGAACTCTTCGTACAGCCACCCGTACGACCGCTTCAGGCCGGTGTCGCCAATCTCGCGGAAGTCGAGACTCACATCAGTTGTGTCAGTGTCAGCCATCGGTGTTCCGTTGCATGTGCGTCAGTGTCATGATCGTCGTCATGTATTGCCCGGTCAGGTACAAGGCTTCTTGTTCGGTGTACCCGGCACGCCGAAACGACAAGGTCACTTCGTTGAGGCTCACAGCCCAATCATCCAACGTCATCAGGGAACCTCAACACTTGGATGAACGCCCCAGCGAACGCTTCGGCGGGCGAATCGGCCACAACAGTTTTCTCGGTGCCGTCGAACAGACGAACAGTGACCGTCGTAGGCCCTTCGAGGGTTCCTTTGACGGTCACGAAATCAATGTGGGCGGGGCCATCGAAACGAATGTTCACCCGTAAAGTCCCATGCCAAAGTTCTCAATCGGGGCACCGATCGGCTCCACCGGACATGTCCATCTGAACCAGATGACTTCACGCGCCGGGTCTATCCCCCATTCCCGCCGAATCTTGCCAGCGGGGACCAGTTGTCCGGCACCAAGATCCGACAGGAGGTGACGCAACATTCCCGCCTCACACGAACCGGGCGGGCGCGCATCGAAGTCGTCCAATGAAACCTCGCCGTGGACATCGACGGTTTCGCCATTGATGTGGACCGTCGGTTCCATGATCTGCGCCGGCGGGTGGCCGTGGGGAGATCGGGGGGTGATGGCGCGGTAGGCCGCGACGACTTCAGCGACTGTCGACATTCCGGGCTCCCCCCTCTAGGCGACGTCCTCCCAGCCGATTAGCGACGGTTGGGCCGCAGCCCGGAGAACGTCTTTATGCGGACGAAACCATTCGCCCTCCACGCGATGCGATGCAAACTGCGTGTGGTATTCGGATTCCAGCGAATAGTGGCCACGGTGAACTGCCAGAACTTCCAGTTCCCCGTGATCCCTCGCAAGCGTTGCCAAGCGACGGTCGAACTCGACCGATGTTCCGATTTTGACGAGCCCGTCAGCCCTCTGAACGAAATAGACAACCGCCCGCTCATCTCGCCGTTCCTGCTGACGGGCAAGCTCCTCCACCCCGCGGCGGCGTTCTTCAGCGAAGGCTGTCCGCACCTCATCCCTTATGGCGCAGACCAGCGCATTGTGATGAGAGCGACAGAGCGGCAGCCCATAATGAACGGGGTCAGGAGGGAAAAGAAGCATCCCCGGCCAGGGAGTTGGAGCATCATCCGCAAGAAGAGCGGGGCGACCACAAGGCCCGCAGAATGGTCCCGTATACCAGACACAGGTACGGTCGACCTCCACGCCCACAGTTTACAGATTCGGGCATAATGGTGCAAGGTGTTCTAATGCTCCACGGTGCCCCGCAGCGCACCCCAATGACACCTCACCCGCACTCCCGCCAATAGTTGGCCTTGCCGACCGACATGGGCACCACGATGACCGGGCCCCGGTTGATGCAGTCAACCCAATAGGCATAGGCGACCGCATCGGCAACGTCTGGGCTACGACCGAGACGCTTGCGGATGTCGTCCTTCGATTCGAGTTGGATCTTGCCGCCCTGCGCCTCTTTGAACTTCGGCGTTGTCAGTTCGCCGCGCAGCTCGTCCCACGGCGGCAAACTGATCGGAAACTCCGCATCCGGGGCCAACCGTTCCCGCAGATGCCAGTAAGCAGCGGCACGTTTGTTCGTGAACCCCCACTCGCCGGTCTGGTCACGCAGTTTCGTCGCCTCAGAACCGTTGAACGCGACAGTTGCCTTCTCCGTCAGCTTCGAGGCTCGCAACTGATCGACCACACCCGCACCAAGGCCGCCGACATCGACCACGGCCTTGCCGCCGGCTCCGAGGATGACGGCGGATGTAAGCGAAGCGACTTCGACAGTGTCCTTCTTCTGGAACGTACGGATCTCACTGATCTCATCGCCGTGACGCAACGCAAGAGCCGACAAGTCAGGGCCGAAACGAGCAGGGTCCACACCAACAGAAACAAAATCGTCAAGTTCGCAAACATGGCGTGCCGGCTTCCACTGCGGATGCGGAGCACCACACTCACAATCCGGATGCCGGTCCTCCCAGCGGCGCATCGCCGCCTCCACCCACGCCAACGGGATAACCCCATCATCATCCGAAGACCAAAACTCGCCCTCAACATGATTCTTGTACAGCGCAGAGTCGACACCCCACGCCAACGCCTGACGATGCGCCCAATCCGGAGCGACCCGGCCGGCAGCAATCGCCTCGTCGAGCTTCACATGGCGAGGCTTCCAATGCTCGAAACCCTTAGCGCTGCGGTGGATCTGGTAATACCGCCCTAGAGGTTCGCCCGGCGTCGAAATCGCAAACACGAACGCCTCGACACCAGACACGCCCGCACCAGCGAACGTACCCTCGATCGAATCCCACGTACCGTCCGGAACCGCCTTCGCTTCGTCGATCACAAACAACAGAGAATCGGCGTGGGCGCCCTCAATCAACCACGGATTATCCGACGCCGCCGCAAACGCCTCACCATGCCCCAACCTAAGAGACTGAACCATCAACTCTTTCGGCGCGAACTTCGGCCGCCCAACCTTCTCCCACCGAATCAGCCGCGCCCACTTATGAATCTCAGGCCACGTGAACTTCACCAACTGCCGCCACCCGCCAGCAGTCACCGGAGCCTTCCAATCCACCCCCGCCAAATCCCGCGTCAAAGCAAACCAGAGCAACACCCACGAACTCAGACACGTCTTCCCCAACGACCGAGGCCCACGAATCGCAACCCGCTTCGACTCCACCAACGACTCAAGAATATCGAACTGATAAGCAGTCGGCCCCTCACCCTTCCCCCAAGTGAGACAATCCCGCACCCACGCCGCCGGATCATCAAAATACCGATCCGAATCCGGGTAGACGACGCCGCCAAGCCCAGAATGAAGAGGCATACGGCCCCTTCCGAGGGTCAGCCGGTCAAACGCAGTTGGGCTTCGCCCCGAGTGCCGCGCACGACGTTGCAATACCAGTGGGCGAGCGCCACGATCGCATGCATGATGCGCCTACGGGACCCAAAACCATTCACATACAAAGCGGGGGCGCTCCGCCCGAGCGTCGGGGGGACCCCATCGTTCGCAATCTTTCGACCGGGGGGGGTCGCCGCTCATAATCCTTCTTATGTTAAATGCAGCTCGCGACCGTTGCCGCGTAACGATGTTGCTGAGCGCATGCATCGCACGGATGGTCGATACCACTGTGTGCGTTGGATAAACACTGCATAACCAGGCCTAGCCAATGGTTCGAGGCCTCAGCTCGCTACACATGCACACGCATCAGGCTTGGGGCTCGTGACTGTATGCGTGTGCATGGTGCATGGTCGCGGTGTGTGGTGTGTGCGTGTGGTTATGGGAGGTGCTTCTTGCCGAGGCGTGTGGCGATGTCGGTGAGGTCGGCGAGTGCTGCTGTGCCGCCGGGTAGGTCGCTGATGCGGTCGCTGATCTCGTCGAGTAGGTCTGTTGCCCATGCTCGCCAGAGGGTTGCGAGTTCGTTGTTTTGGGCTTCTTTGATTCTGAGTGAGCGTTCGTCGAGGTTGAGGTGTTGTGCGTTGGTGAGGAACTTTTCTGCCCTGTCGAGGGCGCGTTCCCAGAGGGCGATGCGTGCGTCGAGTTTGCGGTCGCCTTCTTTGGTGGTGAAGTCGACGCTTGTGAGGTCTTCGAGTTGCTGTTGGCAGATGTCGACCCAGGCGAGGCTGGTGAGTAGCACCTTGCGGTATTGTTCGATGAAGTCGATGTTGGGGTCGAGTTTGGCTTCGTAGCGTTCGACGAGTTTCATTGCTTTGGCTTCGGCTTTGGCTTCGGCTGCTCGTCGTAGGCCGGCTTCTTTGGCGATTGGGTTCGCGCCGCCGTGTGTGTGGCAGACGTTGAGTCCGGTCATGGCGACTTCTCGGCATCGGCCGGATTTGTCGGATCGTGAGCTGGTGCATTGCCGGTGGCCTTTGCGCCAGGCGTATTCTTCTTCCCATCCGGGTTCGTTGCCGGGATGTTCAGGTAAGGGCATGCTGACCCGCTTGTCTCAGGGCATGGGAGGGGTTCGCGAAAATCCGTGCGTTTGATCTGGTCTGCTTCCTGACCGGACGCAACTGAACCCTGGCGAGGCCCTGTGGGCAGCCTTCGGAAGATGTTGCGTTCCCCGGCTCTGTACGTGCAGAGTCCGTGCTTGTTGCGGAAGGGTTAGGCGGGAATGTTTCCCCAGCCGGTGAGCTCGAGAGATTCGGCCATTGATGGCCGGCGGTCGAGTGCCCGGTCGACGTTGTTGAGTTTCGGTGGTTCGACGAGGGCACCGCAGCAGCGTGGGCCGCAGACTCGCATGCCGGATTGGTTGTATCGGCGGATGTTCGCCTGGGTGGGCGCGACGGGGTCGCCGCACACTTCGCAGTCGGACACGCGGCGCTCCGTTGGGCACGAAGAAACCCCCCGGGCGGTGCGCCTGCGGGGGGCTGTGAGACGGGAGGAGGTACAACTCAACTCCCTATAAATCTGAAACTAGCATACGAACGGACGTTCTGCAAGGGGCGTTGTGGTTATTGGGTTGTGGGCGTTTCCCCAAGCGGCATGCGTGGGGAAATGGTTACGCGCTCCACAGCTTCCGGGGGCGTTCCATCCCGCCATGCGAATCGCGATACTTGCGGCACGGATCACACCTACCGCCACGCAACCGGTCGTTCGCCGTACCCTCACATTTCGTATTGCAGTTCAAACAATGCCCCTCCCCTGCCGTACCCGACGGGGCAACCAGCCGATTGTCGGTGTCGATACGGAACAGGGAACCAGCCAGTTTGCGGGCCTCGGCCGCAGCCGCACCTGCTGCCATCAACGCGGCGAGGAAGCGTTGGGCTCGAGCCGTCTCTCGATCTGAACGTCCCGAGATTGCCTTATCCGCGTACCGTTCCGGGCCGGTCAACTCGTTGCCGCCACGATTCACGGCCGCATAGTTGATCCCAGCAATCCCGTCATCCATCGAATCGTTCGCACCGTCAGCGATGCGTGCGGCGAACGATTCGATCCAAGCGAGATGTCCTTGGGCGGCTTTCGCCTGCTGTTCGATATTCCGGCGCTTGAGCCGCAAAACCGTGCTCCCATCGTGACCCCCCACGAGCCCCCAGAGTTTCTTACGGCTATCCGGCAGCCTTGTCGGCCCCAGGATCGCTCACAGCGGCTTCTGGGCCTGGATCCGGTGAACCCGTGACCGCATGTGGTAACACGCTCAGGTGGTACGCCGGCAGCCACAACGCCAACGCCCTGTCCAGATACTCGAGCATGGCCGTTTCGGTGGTCGACGAATCGACGGTGAGCTCGAATCGGTACATGACCGTCAGAATATCACCGCATGCGACGACATGCGATTACCGGGGCGCGTCAGGCTGCGGTCAGAAGTATGGATTTCTTCCATACTTTTCGGTGCCGCGCTCATTGGTCGCGGTTCTCCTTGTAGACCCACACGGGCCGACAGCTGGGCGGATCGTCGCATTGTGGCTCCCACACATGGACGTTCTCTGCGAACTGTGGCGCCATCAGGTACTCCACAACCACAGGGACAGACGAGACGCCCGAGCCGTTGCAATCCAGGCACGAGTCGAAGCTGTAGCCGCCATCGAAGTCGCCGACCCCGCCGCACGTCTGGCAGGGGGAACACAACGCGAGCGCCGCATCGAGCATCCGTTCAACGTCCTCGCCAATCGAGTTCCCTTGCCCGTATTCGCCCAGCATCGCTTCGATGAGTCGGGTACGGAGCACTTCACGGTCGGCGCTCACTGGTCGTCCTCTCCTGGGGTGGGGGCGGCACTCATGGGGTGCCGTCCTTCGCGGCGCAGAATGGGCACGGGATCTTGTACGAGTTGAGCAAGTCGTGACCGTCGCCTTCCCACACCCAACCCTCATCGAAGCAGTCGCCGCACATCGCGGGAAGGTCGCGTATGAGGATTACTTCATATTCGGCACTCATGGGGTGCCGTCCTTCGCTCGACGCTCGCGTTGCTTCATGCGTAGATACCGCTTCCGACGTTTCGCCTGACAGGATTC
>ERZ869929.323-NODE-323-length-32396-cov-8.530070_pt1 | contig 32396 bp, 42 predicted proteins | sample MGYA00579312_ERZ869929 | MGnify/ENA primary metagenome ERZ869929 (study PRJEB32216, sample SAMN09231818) | wastewater metagenome | place: USA: Maryland | collected 2016-08-09 | study: EMG produced TPA metagenomics assembly of the PRJNA472060 data set (Reclaimed... | reverse complement strand
CGACGCTCTTCCGATCTGTCGCGAAAAAGCCCAGACTTTGCACACACAGGCCGGCGATTCTCAATTTTTTTTCACGCGTTCCCGAAATACTCGGGGGATTTGGGGGTATTTATGCAGATACGCAATCGAATCAAAGAAATGAGGCTCGTTCCTGCTGGTTCAATACGGCCTAATCCGAAGAACTGGAGGACTCATCCCAAGAATCAACAGGATGCCCTGCGTGGCGTTCTTTCTGAAGTGGGCATCGCTGACGCAGTCATCGCCAGAGAATGCGAGGACGGTGGCTTAATGTTGATTGACGGGCATCTCAGAACCGAGACTCTAGGGAATGAACTCATTCCGGTTTTGGTTCTTGACGTTAGTGAAGCCGAAGCCGACAAGTTGCTGGCTACGATGGACCCGCTTGCAGAGCTGGCGAGGACTGATGAATCGAAACTCGGTGCTTTATTGCAGACAATCACGACTGAGAGTGAAGCACTAGAGTCCATGCTCTCCGCGATGGTCGATTTTGATGATCTCGGCCTCGACGCCACAGAAGAAGAGGATGATCTAAACGACTCGAATCCTGATGACGCACCAGATGAACCGCCACCGAGCGGTGTGCGAATGGTTCAGTTATTCTTCAACGAACAGACGATTGTGCTGTTTCAAGAACGCATTGACGCGCTCTCCCGTGCTTATGGTCTGGACAACATCACCGACACTGTTTTCGAGGCTATCTATCGTGAAAGTCTTTCATTGCAAAAGCAAGTTTGACGTTGATTATCTGGCTGGAGACAAGCTCGACGAGTCGCACTTTGACCATCTTCTGGGTGGCGATGAAGCTTGTGACATTTATAAGCCAGACGGTTCCCCGCTTTGCAAATATCGCCCTCGCTGGTTTAGCGAAGAACTTTGCGGAGATGTTTTGCCTGCTTGCCGGAAGGCCGCGAAAAAGACAAACAATCGCGGCATGGCTGCTGGCGATCTAAACAAAGTCGAGCTTGGAACTGAACGGCCAATCGGCGTATCAAATAAAACCCATTTCAGAACCATCAAACAAGATGGTTCCTTGAGCAACACGCAACGAGGCGGAGAAGTTCATAGCGGTATTATTGGATACTTCGACCGTAGCGTTCGTTTTCCATTCTGCCGACAAACATCTTTCATCATTCAGGAAGCGGCTGCGTGGAAAAAGTTCTTGCCGTATATCGAGCGTGCAGACGAAGGGTTCCGCGAGTTTATGCCTGAACGCTGGAGCATCCAGAGAGAGTGGGCAGACAGAACAGCTTCTGACTGGGTCATTCCGCAAAGCACGTTCACAACGGTCACGGTCAACCGTAATTTCCAGACTGCGGTTCATAAAGATGCAGGTGACTTGCACGCTGGCTTCGGAGTGATGAGCTGTTTGCGCAATCAACGCTACGATGGAGCGTATCTGGTTTTCCCGGCTTACCGTGTCGCGGTCGATTATCAGCACGGATGCCTTTGTTTAGCCGACGTTCATGAATGGCATTCAAACACCGACTTCAAAAACATGACTGTCGGTTATGAACGCATCACGCTTGTTTTCTATTACCGAGAAAACATGATTCATTGCAAAACGGCTAGTCAGGAAGAGGAATGGGTTAAGCACAGGAAAAAAGGAGATAAGCTTGTCTGAATTTCCGATGGTCTATGTGCCAAGCAAGGGACGTCCAGATTCTAAAACTGCAGACTTGCTTTCTGCGTCAAAGCTGCCGTTCAAGATGGTTGTTGAGCCTCAAGAAGCAAAGCAATACAAAAACTTTGATTGTCTGGTTCTTCCTGAAAACAATCGCGGTATCGCTTATGTGCGAAACTGGATTCAGGAAAATGCCACAACTGAATGGTATTGGATGCTAGATGACGATATTACGGCTTTCTACCAAACCGTTTCAAGAAAGAACGTCAAGGTTGAAGCAAGTCGAGCTCTTGAAGGTTCATTCAATTTGTTTGGTCATTTGCCTAGCGTGGGCCAAGCTTCTTTGGAGTACCAGCAATTTGCTTGGAGCGCTACAAAGACTATAAAGTTCAATGGCTATTGCGATGTTTGTGTTTGTATTCACAGGCAAAGAACTTATCGTTGCATGTACCGCGATTACGTGAACTTAAAAGAAGATAGAGACTTCACTCTTCAGGTGCTTTCTTCTGGATACCGGACTGCCCGTGTCTGCAAGTTTTCATTCGCGGCTCCTAAAAACGGATCGAATGAAGGAGGTTTGAAAAGGGAATACGATACGCAAGGCAAAGAGGCTCTTGCCAGCAAACGAATGGCAGAGCTGTGGCCCGGCATCTGCACGCCAGTGACGAAAAAAGATGGAAGGCAGGACGTCAAGATCAACTGGCGAGCTTTCACGGTGAAACGATGAACGTCAGAATCATGCACCCTCGCCGCTGTGGTGGTCACGCAGTGATTTTTTGGTTAATGCGTTCTTCTGGTTCCTACGCATTTTTCAACAGCTTGCCCTTAAAAAGCAAAACTCCAAAGCCGCCTCGAGAGACGAGCAGCGACTTGCCAGAAAACTTCTTTTGGTCACACGAAGATCCGAATCGTGGAACCCCTCTTTCAATCGCCGCTTCTTCTCATTTGGTTGAGTGGCTTCCTTCGCCAGACAAAACTGTTTTCATTTTGCGTGACTTTTACAATTACGCCGCAAGCAAGATAAAAACTGCACAAAAACGCGATACAAGTTTTTCTTCTGCTTGGCGTGCCGGTGACAGAAAAGTCTGGATTGAGTTCGCCATGCTCGCGATGAAACAACCAGAAAAGTTCATACTGTTTAACCGATGGCTTACAGAAGAGGATTATCGGAAAGAAGTTGCCGGTCGATTCGGATGGGAGGCAGCAGAATACAGGCAGGAAATCTCTGAATATGGTGGAGGTAGTTCTTTTACTGGGGTCAAACCGATTGAAGATACTAGCGTGCTTTTGAACCGTTACAGCGAAATGCTCGACGAGGTTACTGAAGTGGCTAACGACCGCGTTCATTGTCTGAATGAACAATTATTCGGCTGGCGAATTTGAGTGAGGTGTTTTAAGTGTATGGAAAAAAACTCACGAATATGTATTCAAGGGCGCTGCAGCAACGCTGGCCTATCAATGAGGAATACCGAAAACACATTATTCAAAGGCTAGTGCGGATTGCTGTAGACCCGGAAACACCGAACAGAGAAGCTATTTCCGCAATCAAAGGTTTAATGGCAGCAGAATCACAGAACCAAAAAGATGAACATATCGCCGCCATACAGTCAGACCGAAATCGAATACTTGAACTCGTTGAGCAACTCGGATTTGCTGAAGATCCTCAAGTCATTAGGGAAATCACAGCAGAAACAAGTCTTGAACGCATTGTGGAATTACGCGAACCAGAAGTTGCAGGCGACGGAGCGGGACACGGACCTGAAGAGGAAAAGAGCGAAGAGGGCTCAGGCGGCTGAGATTTTCATCCCAGACCCGGCTGACTTAAAGCGCCGTGAGTCTTGCCTTGTAGACCCTGAGCGGTTCCTTCGCACTTATGGCAGCGAAATCTTCTACAATCCGTTTGCCAGTCATCACAAAGCCATGATTCGGGCTATCTGGGACCGTTCACGGACTGGCGGCGACAAAGCCGTAGCAGCTCCTCGCGGTGATGGTAAAACGCAAATCGCTTTGTGGATGATGATTGCTATCGTTCTCTCCTGCCATGTCAGGTTCCCAGTAATCATCGCGGCAACGAGGAAGTCAGCCCAGAAGATTTTCAAGCAGATACAGCGGACGTTTGTAACGAACGAATTGCTAATTGCCGACTTCCCAGAGATTTGCGTCCCTGCAATGGAACTGGACGGCGCTCCGCAGCGAGCGGCAAAGCAGCATGTGTTGGGCGACAAGACTAGGATTATCTGGACACAAAACGAAATTGGCTTTCCATACATTCCCGGCTCGCCATACGGCGGTCGTTACATGACTTACTTCGGCTTGGACTCAGCCATTCGCGGCGTGCATTTCAATAGCGTGCGGCCCGACTTCGCATTGATTGATGACCCTGAAACCCATGAAGTAGCTAACAGTGAGTATCAGCACAGAAGCATCGAAGAGATGATTGACGGTGATATCGCGCTGCTCTGTGGTCCAGACAAGCAAATGAGCCGTGTCGTGTTGACAACAATTCAGAACCGACGTTGTTATTCATTCCGTGTGACCGACAGAAAGATTAAACCAACTTTTGAGGGCGACAGGTATGGAATGCTTGAATCATGGCCCGAGCGAACTGACTTGTGGCAGGAATATGTAGCTCTCCGGCAGAAATCGCAATCAGAAGGGGACAAAGACGGAGCCTTAGCCACGAGATTTTATTTGCAGAATCAGGAAGCGATGAAGGAAGGAGCCGTGATTAGCAATCCTCACCGCTTCATTAAAACTTATAACGCGGACGGCTACCCGATTGAAATTGACGCATTGCAGGCGTTCTTCAACCGTGTCGCTGATTTAGGCATGAGCCGGGTGAACGCCGAGTTGCAGAACGACCCTGATTTGGAAGAGCTGCCAGAAACAGTGGGCCTCACAGCCGGTAAGGTCGCCAACCGATTGAGCGGGCTAGCACAAAACGAGTTGCCTAAATCAGATGGGCAGATTTTCGTGGGGCTTGATATTGGCAAATACTTTTCTCATTGGGTAAAAGTCTTTGTTCATGGCAATGCGATTACTCACATCATTGATTACGGCGTCATGGAAACGCCGGGCATGCAGTCGCAGACGACTCCGCAGGCGGTTCAGCTAGCATTGCTGAAGAGCTTGTTGACTTGGCGGGGAGATATTAATTCAACCAATCCGCCTACCTTCGCCCTGATTGATTCAGGCGATTACACGGATGCTGTCTATGAATTTATCCGTCAAGTCAGCGGAGTGCCATTCGCCGCAAGTAAGGGCTACTCGGCTGGGAAATTTCATCTTGGAACACCGAGTCCGAACCGAAGATTGTTCGATAACTGCTGGGCAGGGCTGTTGCCGCAGGAACAGCTATGGCTTTACCATGTAAACACGGAACACTGGAAGCAACAAGTTCACGAACGGTTTGCGATTAACACTTTTAACGAAGCTCACCAATTGAACGCTGGAAGCTTAAGTTTGTTTATCAGCGAAGATCAGAAAAAACATTTATCGTTCTCTCATCACATCACCTCCGAAGAACGAAGAGATATTTTCGTTGAAGGCAAAGGTGTCATCAGGAAGTGGGTGCAAACCAATAAGAACAATCACTGGCTTGATGCGACTGCTTTGGCTTTAGCCGCTTCGGCTGTGTATGGTCATCGGCTTGTGCAAACTACCATTTCGCAGCCTAAGAAAATTGAAAAGCCGAGGCCTTCGTCGAATTTCGCCAATGATCGGTTCAAGCAGAGGGAGGGCGGTTGGGTTCCGCGACGAAAATGAAAAAAGAAGAACGGAAGCAGAAGCACTTGATACAAAGGCCAGAAGCTATTCGGCACCAACCGAAGCCGAGGCTGTTCGTGGCTCCTCCATGCGCTCTGTGCAGCAATATCAGGCCGGAACACACCAATTTTTCTCGGATTTATGGAACCGTCCGGCGAGACAAATCAACGGTTCGTTATATTCGTTGCCATTTCTGCAACAACAGTTGGACGATAGTTATTCAAGATTCCGCCCCTGCGGAAATAAATGACGAAACTAATAAACCACAAACTGACGGACTATTGTAATTCGCTTTTTGTTCTGAATAGTATAGCCGCATGGCACTTTCAGCAGAACAAGAACTGACCCTCGTTCAGGACGCGATTCAAGCGCTCCTCTATGGCGGTCACAGTTCGTACTCAATCGGTGGACGTTCCGTCAGTAAGCTTGACCTGAACGCTCTGTTTGCCCGTGAAGATATTTTGCTCAAGCGTGTTGAACGCAATGCTTCAGGTGGAATGTTCCGCGTCGCTAAAATAACCAGACCAAATCAATAATGCTTGCGAAGCTGCTAGATGGAATGATTTCAGCATTCAATCCTTACGCAGCTTTGCGTCGGGCTCAGGCTCGCCGTGTGTTGCGGGCCTATTCTGGTGCAGAGCCAAGCCGCCTGAATGCGAATAAACGCCCTAAAAATAATGCAGCAGACGCAGAGCTGGCTGGTCCATTCGGGGCGAACCAGATGCGAGCTTGGGCTCGGATGCTGGTTCGTGATAATGCTTGGGCTTGGGGAGTAGTCGATACCTTCGTTAATTCAGTGATCGGTAAGGGCATTGAGATCCAATCTGCTTTTGAATCTGAAGAAGGCAAAGACGTTGAAACGATTAACGAACGCCGGGATGCAATTTGGAAGCAATGGTCTGAAGTCTGCGAAATCAACGGCCAGTATTCGTTTTTCGAAATCCAGCAGATGGCAATGCGTGAGATTGTCGAGGCTGGCGAAGTTCTCATTCGCATGGTCCCGGTCGATCGAAGGTTCCGTGGGATTTTCAGGCCAGTTCCTCTGGCTCTCGAACTCATTGAAGCTGATCGTTTGGCCGAAGAAAAAGACACATACAATCTGCCTCTTCACGATAAGCATCGAATCAACCGTGGAATTGAATTAGACGAACTCGGTCGCCCCGTTGCTTACTGGATTTATCCAAACCATCCAAACGACCCCTACACCCTGCGCGGCGAACCAAGGCGGATTGAAGCTGATGAAGTGATTCATCTCTTCAATCGTCAGCGTATTGGTCAAACTCGCGGCATCTCAATGTTTGCTCCTTGCGTTAGCTGGATTCGCGATCTTGGCACATACGTCGAAAACGAATTGCAAGCCTCTGCCGTCGCCAGCTGCTTCACGGTCGCAATTAAAACCGACGGCTCTGTGAGCGGGCTGAATCCACCAAGCACAGCCAGCGGGCAAACGACCGATACGGATGGCAATCGGTATGAGTACCTGCAGCCCGGCATGGTCATGCACCTCAATCCGAATGAGTCCATCGAATCAGCCAATCCCGGCAGGCCGAACTCGGCTAGCGAGCCTTGGATCAATCTGATGCTGCGTGGTATCGCGGTTGGAACCGGCCTGAGTTACGAGACAGTCGCCCGGGATTACAGCAAAACGAACTATTCGAGCAATCGGGCGAGCCAGCTTGAGGACCGCAGAAGGTTCCGTCGATGGCAACAATACTTGATTGAAAAGCTCAATCAGCGTGTTTGGGATAAGTTCTGCATGTCAGCCGCGATGGTTGACCTTTCTGGTTTCCCGCAAGCGAGTGAATTGCTGGACAATCCTCGCAAAGCAGCTCCTTGCGAACACATGCCTCCTTCTTGGGAGTGGGTTGACCCGCAATCTGAGCAGCAAAGTTCTGAAGCTGGAATCAAAGCTTTCCAGACTACCTATTTGGATGAACTCGGTAGCCGTGGGAAAAATTGGCGGCACGTTTTTTATCAGCGAGCCAAAGAAGAACAATTATTGAAACAACTCGGGCTCGCAAGCCCAACTGAAATCGCTGGAATGCCCGTTAAGCAAGCAGAACAGCAATCTGCGGGAAATACCCAGCCGGTTGCAGGAAACGCAGCCAGCGGGCTTCCTAGCGTGCCACAAGAGAGCGGTTCGGCTCAGGTCGAACAGGCGCTTTCAGCCACAGGCGAAATGATGGGCCTTTCGCGTTTGCAATGGCAAAGAAATCGAAAGGCGATTCTCGACGTAGTGAATGATTACACTTCTCAAACCATCAGCAAAGGTCAAGCAGTTGTGTTGCTGAGTGGCTTAGGGCTTCGAAGTGAAACGATTGATTATTTGATTGACGAAGTTCAAGAAGCTTCGGTTGATTCGTTAGATCAAAAAAAAAGATGAGCGAGCCTTTTGTGCAACCGGCGAAGGTGGAGGTGTAGATAATAGCTGCCCGCCTGAGGATAAAAACGGCTCAGTCAAGCAAGTTTCAAAAGGAAGTTTGAAGCTTGGTGATAAGGTGACTATCCAAAAAAAAATCAAAAAACAGTTCACTCTGGAGAAATCACAAACATAGAAAACCTTGCTGGTGGCAAAACGTCGATCACCTATAAAGATGCAAGCGGTGCTGAGAAAAAAGTCCAAATCATGAATCAGGCAACGATTCATGTGCAACAGCTTAGTCAGGCAATGACAAGTCCTGTTGAAACTTCCAAAAAAGTTGCAAGCGAAACAAAACAGTTAGTTGCGGAGAAACAAAAGGCAGAAAGCTCGATACCACAAGCGGGAACTCATCCCAAAGTCGGTGGTATTTCAACTGGCCCTGTCGTTGGCGTTCCTCCCGGACCAAAACCATTTCAAAAAGGTGATAACGAAAGAACGCAGCAAAAAAAAGAAATTGCGAATTTTGTTAGCCAATTAGATGCGAAAGCAGGCCCGCAACCTTACAAAAGCTCTCCTGATGGTTGGAAAAATGTAGAACGCTATCCACAGAAATCCAACGAACAAAATCTCGCGTTGGCTAAACCGGGTGTTGAAGCAGCAATCAACAAGTACACAGGAAACACTTACACTGCAATCAATGATGGGCTTCGAAAGAAAAACATCAATGATTTTGATGAGGACACAAAGAAAATTGCCGTAGCATTGGATATGGCAACGAGAACGAAGTTGAAAAAAGAGGCGACTGTATATCGTGGTATTCAGAGTGGCGCTATGGCTTATGACCTGACGCATACTCCAATCGGCGGTTCAGTTACCGACAGCGGATTCAGTTCAACGACAACTAATTTGCAAGTCGCCAGAAAGTTTGGAACAACATACAACGGCGGCGTTTTAATGAAAGTCAAAACGAAAGTAGGCTTGCCAATCAGTTCGATCAGCAAGTACGCTTCCGAGCGAGAAGTTTTATTGCCAAGAAATACAAGGTACACGATTACCAAAAAATCTTGGCAAAAAATTGGCGGAAAGTGGTCGATGGTTGTTGAAGCAGAAGCGAGCATTGGTGACGAATGAAACAGGTTGAGCCAGTTGAACAAGATGATTCGGTTCGGTTTTTGAATGATGAGCAGTTCGCTGAAAATCAAGGCGAATCGGCTGCGATGAATGCTTACTTTGCAGAAGCCCGGGAACAGTTGAATCAAGGGAAGAGTTTGGATGAAGTCATCGCCAATTTGAGCGAAACGATGAAAGGCATTGAAGAGTATGGCGAAATCATTCCCGAAGAAGAAGCTGGTTTTGAGGTCTCAGAGGAGAACTCTGATGAAGCATAGCCAGATGATTTTGCGAATGGTTAGTATCCGCGAGGAAACTGCCAGCGAGAAAACAAAAAGCGTTCAAGTCGTTATCGCAAGCGAGAACCCTGTTGAAAGATACTGTTCAGACCGAGACGCAACGATTCGTGAAATACTTTTGATGGATGGCGTTGCTTTCAGGACTGACAAAAAACAGCTTCCGATTGTGGATTCGCACGATCGCTCAACCGTAAGAAATGTTCTCGGTTCAGTGCGAAACCTTCGAGTTGAAGGGAGCCAACTCGTTGGTGAAGCAGTGTTTGCAAGTGACGATGACAGCCAGCGTGCTTTCAGGAAGCTCATGGAAGGTCATTTGACGGACTTTTCGATTACCGCTACGCCGAAAAATGTTTTGAGTTTGAGGCGCGGTGAAACTTACGACCTTCGCGGAAACACTGTGGAGGGGCCAGCCGACATTGTTACTGAATGGATACCTAGCGACGCTTCGCTGGTAGCCGCAGGGGCGGATGAAACTTCAACCGTTCGAGAACTGAAAAGAAGTTACTTTTTTACTAAGGAAACAGAAATGATTCAACGCGCACTATCAGAGGAAATGAAGGCGACCTTAGTCGGGAAGGGTATGCCTGAACAGATTGATGATGCTGAGCAGGCTTTGGATTGGCTCGTCGGAATGATGGCAGAGGCCGAAACAGTCGAAGAAACCACGGAAGAACCGATTGAAATGGCCGAAGCGGTTGAAGAAAAAGAAGAAATCGCGATGGCTGAAGAAGAAAAGAAGCCAGAAGAAATCATGATGGCTGAAGAAATGCCAGCCAAAGAAGGCGAAATGATCGAGAAGAAGCTGAAGCGCATGCTGGCCCTCGACCAGAACCGCCGTAACGAAATCGTTGCACTGTGCAAGGCCGGGGGAATCGAGCGATCCTTCGCGGACAAGCTGTGCAACAATCATGTCCCGTTGAAGGTCGCTCGCAAAATGATTCTGGAGAAAGTTATGGCAAGCAAGCCACTTGGTTCAAGTGCCGGTAACGAGCGGATCGAAGTGGTTCGAAGCTCGGAAGATAAGTTCAACAACGCGATGCGGGATGGTCTGATTGCCCGTGCTTTCCGGGGTGCTGGCCTCCGTGCCAGTCCATTCGGCGGCAGCAAGCCTGCTGAGGGGGCTAATGAGTTTCAGAATTTCGGCCTGATGCGCATGGCCGAGAAGGTTCTGCAGCGTCAAGGCGTGAACACCGACCGCATGAGCAACCGGGATATCGCTCTCGCTGCTCTTGGTTCGCCAGCCGTATGCAGCCGCTACAACATCGAGCGTTCTGCTTATCACACGACTGGAAGTTTCAGCAATCTTCTTCTGGACGCGGCAAACAAGACTTTGCTTGCTGCTTACGAAGAAGCACCACAGACCTATCAGGCTTGGTGTCGGACTGCTCCTGCCGTTTCCGATTTCAAGAACATCAACCGGATTCGCTTCTCGGAAGCACCGGATCTTGAAGTTGTTCCAGAGGCTCGGCCATACAAAGAAGCCCAGATGACAGACTCGAAAGAGACTTATCGGGTGGAAAAGTATGGCGCGTTGTTCACTGTGTCTTGGGAAACGGTTGTCAATGATGACCTCGACGCCATCAGCCGGGTTCCAGCCATGCACGGCAACGCCGCTCGCCGCAAGGTGAACAAGGTCGTTTACAACGTGCTGACCAGCAATCCGACGATGAGCGATGGTTTCAGCCTGTTCTCGGCATCGCACGCATCTGGCAGTAATTACGCCGCTGCTTCGGCTGCTCCAAGCGTAACTACGCTGAACACCGCTTTCACCGCAATGATGCGGCAAAAGGGTTTGAACAGCGACGCTATCATCAATGTCGTGCCTCGGTTCCTGATTGTTCCGGTGACGGCTTCGGCTACCGCTTTGCAGCTTGTCGGCTCGATTGCCGACCCCTCTGCTGGTGGTTCTTCGACAACCGGCAACAGCAACACCCTCAATATCTACGGGCCGAACGGTTCGCGTCCGTTGCAAGTCATCGTTGAGCCTGTCCTCGACGGGTACTCGACTTCGGCTTGGTTCTTGGCTGCTGACTACTCTTCGGTCGATACCGTTGAGATTAGCTTCCTGCAAGGCGAAGAAAGCCCGGTACTCGAAAACGAATGGGATTTTAAGACGGACACTTACATCTACAAGATTCGTCAGACGTTCGGCGTTGCTCCAATTGATTGGCGCGGCCTGTACAAGTACCACAACGCCTAGTGCTCACTGAGCGTTTCAGTTTTTACAAGTCAATTCTGGAGAAATACAAATGTCTGAAGTTTACCCTCTGCAAGACTGGGTTGTGTACAAAGAAGATTTTCTCGGCGGTGCAACGATTGCTGCTACTGTCGGGGAAGGTATGTGGAAGATTACCGACACAAGTTCTTCTGGTACGCCGACCTACACGAAAGACGCAGCCGGACACGGTGGCATCTTCACGATGGCTTTTGATTCCCAAACTGAAGCTCAGAATGTTTGCTTGGATTTTGGCGACAAGCTCCAACTCGACATTGACCAGCTTCAGGAGATTGAGTTCCGTCTGAAAACTGTAGCTACGCTGGACTCGGCAACGACGCTGACTTTCGGCCTGCAGTCTAATCGCAATGACAACACTGACAGCACGACCAACAACGCTCAGTTCAAATTGGTCGGTGACAACAATGTTGTCGTTGAGACTGATGACGGAACGACTGACCTCGATGACAAGGCAACCGGAAAGACGCTGGTTGCTGCGTACAAGCGCTTCGTGATTTCTTTTGCCTCTGGCAAGAGTGACGTTCGCTTTTTCATCGACGGTGAACGAGTGGCTGCTGCGACCACGTTTTCAATGGCCGCTGCAACCGGTCAACTCCAGCCGTTTGTCCAGATCCAAAAGACCTCGGACAACAACACCGACAGCGTTTCCATTGATTACATCGGCTGGAAGGCTCGGCGGGTTTAAAGAATGACGCTACGCGAATCAATCGCTAGTGATGCAGTCTCGGTGTTCTTGTCTGCGGATGAGTTTGCCGAGACTGTTGTTTATATTCCCAGAGGGGGAGGTTCCCGGACGATTCTTGCAATCGTTGAACGAGAGCCTCCTTCGCTGCTGGATTCGCTTGGGAACGTGATTGCTCTCTCGTACATGATCTACGTGGCTAACAGTCAAACCACTGGGATTTCCAGTAGTGAAGTAGATACTGGCGGGGACGTTATCCGGCTCAAGGGCAGAGAAAACGAGAACGCTTTAAAAGAGTGTTCGGTCGTTAAAGTAATGAATCACGACAACGGCATGGTTCAATTGGCGCTGCGTTAATGGCTACAGCAATCAGCGAACAAATCGCACTTAAACTGAAACAGCGATTGCAAGCTATCGACGAGGATTCTGGCTATGAAACTACGGTTGCCGGGAATGTTGTTCGTCCTCCTAAATTGTGGGACGGAAGGCCGAAAGACTATCAACTGATAGTGGTGCAGGGAGAACATGAACGCAATGAAGCACTTAGCTACCCGGGGAATCCACCAGCCATTTGCTGGAATGTTCCTTTCATCATTACAGGAGAAGTTCGCCCTTCTGACGAAAGCACAGTTGCCTTAGATACGTTCGCCAACGAATTTGCATCAGACGTAATCAAAAGCATTTGTTCACCGGCACACTGGTATCAATGGGACGGGTTAGCGATTGATTCGGCAATCCAAAGCGTCGAAGTGTTCAATACGGACCAGATGTCAGGCTGCAAAGTTAATCTCATGGTCATGTATCGCGTTTCAGAAACTAACCCGTATGAGCTGCGTCCGTGACGATAAAGATTAAAGCCAACATGGAATCAGTCGAACAGTTTTCTAAACTGCTCGCTAAAAAGAAAAAAAAGCTTCCCGAGGCTATGGGGCACGCGATTAAGCGGACGGCAGCACATGGTCGCACCAACATCATCGGACAAATCAAAGACGGCACTTACATCAAGGATGGGATTATTCGAGAAAGGGCCAAATTCGAACGCAGCGGGAAAATGTTCGCTGTTGTCGAGTTGAACCCGAGTGGCCGTCTCGGGACGAGGCACTTCAAGGGAGAGCAAAACGAAAACGGGGTCACATTTCAGATTGGTCCCGGCGAAAAGCTCCTGCTGTCTCGAAGCGCGTTCATGGGTCCTAAGCTTGGGAAAAAAAACAAAAAGTGGAAGGGCAACGCTTTTCGTCGAGTCGGGCCAAACCGTAAGCCGATTATCAAGGTTCTCGGCGTCAGCCCGTGGGGCTTTTTCACAAAACGAAACTTAGTTGGCCCGACGCAAGAACATTTACAAGAGTGGCTTACGAAGCGGCTCGTTCATGAACTGAAACGTCTATTCGGTCTTTTAGGAGGCTAATGCAATGTCCCTTTTAAGTCGTAGAAAAGTGTTGGCCGCGAAGATTGAATCAACAAGCGGAACTGCTGAATCATTAGCCGCTTCTGAAGGCGCGTACAATGTTTTCGATTTTGAAATGCAGCCAGCTATCGGCATGACGGACCGACCGGGCCAAGGCGGATTTGGATCTCTCGCTGCTATCAGTGAACTCAGGACTGGTAGCGTTAGTTTCAAAACTGAAATTTACGGCGATGGGGCTGGTGGCGTTCCTGCGTGGGCTTCTACATTTTTGCCCGCATGCGGCTGGACCAACTCAGCCGGCACGTTTAGCCCGAAAAGCGAGGCTCCCGGCACTAACGTAAAAACGATTACAATCGGAATGTTCATTGATGGCATGTACAAAGTTCTTCGCGGTTGCGCTGGAACAGCTCGTTTCGTTTTTGAGACAGGCGTTCGTGCCCACGTAGAATGGTCGTTTCAGGGAGTCTGGCAGGCCGTTACAAGCAGCTCGTTGATTGCACCTACTTACCCAACGATTCTTCCGCTCCGAACGGTGAACACGACTTTCACGTATGACAGTTGGAGCCCGTGCTGGTCGAACTTGACGATTGACATGGGGAATACGATTTATCTTCGGCCATGCCAGACGAACGCAGATGAAAGCGGGCTGAAAGGTGCGATCATCACTGACAGGCGAGTGACCGGGCAGTTTGACCCGGAATCAGTTGCGACTGGAACCTATAATTATTACAACAAATGGATTACGCACAGCGAAGCTTCGCTTTCGGTCGACTTGGAAAACTCGACTGACAAGATTACGCTGGCTGCTCCAAAGACGCAGATCGTCAACATTCAGCAAGGCGATAGGAATGGCATTCTCATTGAAAACATCAGCTTTCAATGCAACCGTTCGGCTGCTGCAGGCAACGATGAGTTGACGATTGCATTTTCTGCACCGTAACCCATAAAGGCTATGAGATGCCGCGAGCAACAGAACCGGGATTGCGTTATGAAATCTGGCTGGATTTTGATGAATCGAAGCCCATCGAAACGAGGCCGATATTCATTTGTCGTGCGTTGTCAATGCGCGACCAAGCGGCAATCGCTAATGCGCAGCATTCACTGGCGGAAACATCCAGCACACAAGAACTGAACGAGCGTGTGATTGACACGTTATGCCTGTGCGTTGTTGGATGGAAAAACATGACGGACCAAACAGGAGCCTCGATTGAGTTCAGCAGGGAGGCTCTTTGTGAGGTATTGAACTTTGCAGAAGCTTACGAACTGATGAGAAAATCAGTTCGAGCATGTCAAATTTCTGAAGAAGATAAAAAAAAATCAGATTGATAGGCATGTTTCGGGCGGGATTGATTTGCAGTAAATGCAAATTTTCCTGCTCTGACCCGCCTACAGACATGGAGCCTTTGATGGTTGCTTGCCCGACTTGTGATGAAACAGGTTGCGAAGCTTGCGATCATCAGGGCTATTTTTATTTGAGACAATGCCCGAAGCAACAGATTGATTCAGAGCTGTACGGAATGACGAGACTTGCCAGTTTTCTTGAAAAAGGCATCCCTCCAATCGCCGGTGGTTCGCTCGAGCAGTCTGCTTGGTTTATGGATTTTGCTGCGACGCTTCAGCTCGAAATGAAACTGGCTGAAGCTGAAATCTGGAGAAAGTGATGGCTAACGAAACTCCGGTTAAGTTTATCCTAGAAGGCATTGACGAAGCTTCGCCTGTCATTGATGAAGTCAACGAAAAGTTGATTGAATCTGAGAAACGCTACATCAGCAAGCTTCAAGAACAGCTCATCATGCTGGAACGAGGCAAGAACGCCGCTGAAGAATTTAAGTTGGCGGAGATGGGCTTCAGCAAAGCCACTATGGAGCAAGTGGCAGCGATCAGGCAAAAGATTGCAGCGAATGAACAGGCTCAAGCTGCGCTCAAGAAAATCAAAGACGGCGAAGCTGAAGTCGCTGAATCCGCCAAACAAGCAGGAGCCAATGTAGGCAAGACTGCTGCTGCGTTTGACCAACTCTTAGGGACCAGCGGTCAGTTCGGGCAACTCGCCAATATTTTCGAGGCGATGCAGAAAAATGCAGAAGAGTCCGCTACAGCCGTCCAAAAGCTAGCTGGCAATCTGACTATCGCGGCTGCTTCAGCTACCGCCATGTATGCGGTGTCGAAGGGTCTGGTTGATTCAATTATGAATCAGTCCAAGTTCCAAGCCGAGTTCAACTTGCATTTATCGCAAACTGCAAGAATGAATGAAAAAAATCGCCAGATGCTCGCTGAACATTTAGAGGAGCAGCGTGCGATTGCTGACTTGGAAACTGACCGCTTCCGCCAGCAGGAAATGTACAAGCAGCAGTACGAAGAAATCAATCAGCAGTTCCTGCAACAGCAAGCTTTAGTTGACCAGATGCAGCAAACTGTTGACGAATCTGGTGCTTCAGTCGCCAAATGGTGGCACGACAAACTCGGATTCTATCAGCAGGACTACCAGCAGGCGCAAGCGATGCTGGAACAAGAGCAAAAGAATCTGGAGCTGTTGAAAGCACAAAACGAGGAGGCAAGAAAAAAAGCTCTCGGAGAAAGCGAAGCGCTGAAAGCAGCGAAAGAAAAAGCGCGGATCGAGCAAGATCATTTAACGAACCAGAAATCTGCTGAAGAAGAACTCAAGCGTCTTCGTGAAGAAATAAGAAACATTCAAGACCCGGAAGGTGCAGAAGCTCGAAGGCAACAGCAAATCATGGGCATGGATGGTGTGACGAGTGCTCAGCAGATGGAGTTGCAAAATTTGAGAGCGATTCGCGACGAAGAACGCGCGATGGCTGAAGAACGTCAGCAGCGATTGGCTGACTTGACGAAAACAATGGAGGACAACGCTCAGAAGCAGCGTGACATTCGAGACGCAGAGAAAGATTACATCGAACAGCTCAAGCTTCGCCACATGGAACTGGCTCAAGGAAAAGAAGCAGTCGAAGAACATCTGGCAAGACAAAAAGGTGTTTCGGAAGAAATCATCAAGCAGGGACGCGAAATCAGAGAACAGATTAAGGTTGAAGAAGAACGGATTAAAAAAGAGCAGGAAGCCAAGAAGAAAGAAGAGGAGGCAAAAAAGAAAGCACAAGCTGACCTCGTTTCAGGTCCGGCAGCTCAATTGCAGGCATTCGAGTCTCGGTTGATGACTTCAGGAAACACGAGCCCTGCTGCCGAACAGGCTAAGAAAACGGACAGGCTCATCCAGTTGCAGCAAGCGGCTAACGCAGCGGCAATGACAGTCATTGGATTGCTTGGCAACATACAAAAGAACACAGCAGACCAAGGCGAGATTATTGGAGACTGATGATGGCGGTGATCTACGTTGATGAAATTTTTTCCACCGGACTCGATACTGATGTTGACGACAAAGGTCGCATCTCGGCGAGCGCTGTTCGTGTGTTCAATGTTTTCACTTCGACAGCTACTGACGATGACTTAGCTGTAAAATTTGATCCGAGGCTTCCAGTTGAAAAGTCTCGCCATCCACTTTTTACTTTGCTTTATTGTCATTCAGTCCGGCTGAAACGAAACGGACCTTTGCATTGGGAAGCGACCGCGAATTACAAGTCTCCAGCTTACCGCGATCCGGGTAATGACCCGACGTTCCAGCCAACGGAAATCGACACGTTCACGGTAACTAACGAAGAACCTATCGACGAAGATGTAAACGGCAAGCCTATTTCAACTGCCAACGGCGAACGGTTTTACGGTGTGAGCCGGCCAATCAGTGACCTCGGCATCCGTTTGAACAAGAAGTTCAGGTTCTTTGACCCATCTTCTTTCTACACGTACATTGATTGCGTTAACTCAGACACGTTTTTGGGTTTTGCTCCGGGTATTCTGCGGATTGTTCAAATCAACGCATCTGATGAATGGATTGATGAAACTCCATACTACAACGTGACGGTGGAAATCCATGCACGAAAGCCGTACCGGACAACACCGCAGAAAGCTTGGTACAAACGCATTCGTCACGAAGGCTTTTACATCAAGCAGTTCGGGAAAGTGTTGCGGGCGAAAGATGGCTCCGGGAAAGACATGGTAGAGCCGGTCATGTTGAACGATGACGGAACAAAACTAGCAGACCAGACCCAAGCAAAGTGGCTGGAATTTCAAGTGTTCGAAACTGTCAACTTCGGTTCAATGGGATTCTAAATAGGAAATAAACATGGCTATCACAGTTCAAATACCAGCAAATGAAATCCTCAATAGCCAGATCAATCCTTCTGCTGGCATCGAGCGAAGCAAACTGGCACAGGAAACGCTCAAAGTAAACATTCCGCTCGAAATGGTCCGCGTTCACGATGCGTTCCAAACTGACCTTCCAACCACGGCTGCGGCTGACGACCTCGGATTCATCATCGGTACGTTTGGCACAGACGCACCAGTGATCCAAACGAGCGACAGCAAGAACACCAGTGTCACGCAACGCGGACGCTTCAGTTTTCGTTTGCCTGAAAACTACGTTGCCGGTCAATCATTGAGCGTCGCTGCTTGGGCTGGAATGAAAACGACTGTGGCGACGGCATCAGCGACTATTGATTTCGAAGCCTATGCAAAAAATGATTCGACTGGCCTCGTTGGAAGTGACCTCATCACGACTTCAGCGACGACAATTAACAGCCTGACGGCGGCTGCGAAGGAATTTGTTTTGACGCCCACCGGCTTGAACCCGGGTGACGAACTCGATATTCGTGTAACGATTGCAATCACTGATTCGGCGACGCCGACTGCCGTGATTGGACGAATTATGAAGCTTTACATGCTGCTTTCTGTCAAAGGCTAAACATGGCTAAAGGCGTAAAATTCGGTAAGAACACAGCGAAAGCCCTGCGTGAGCTTACGCGTCGCAAGCCGGGCTATTCCTTGCCGGGGATGGATGACCGCTTTCGAGAAGCCCCGCCAGATGCTGACACGATTACGATTTACAATGCGACAGGGTTTGACCTCAACCAATATGACGTTGTTGAGCTGGATGGAACTATAAACAATCAGGCAAGTTTAACGCTTCCTGATGACATGAAAAATGCTCAGTTCAATGCTGTTCTTCCGACTGACAGATATTCGTCTACTAACAACGAACCAATTCGCGTTTTTTCAAAACGTATTGTGGTCGTACAGGATGCAATAAAAAAGGGCGAGCTTGGTCAAGCAAAAATAACCGGTACGACTCCGGTAAGAATTTCTGTTTTGACTGGGTTTCCTGAGCCTTCGTTTGCTAACGTAATTCCGGGTAATAAATCAAATCTTGGGTCGCTCTGGAGAAACGCTCAGTACGGATTTCCGATTTTGTGGCGAGAGTCTGGCAGCGGAACTAAGTGGGGAGTTATTGACTTAAAACATTTCGACGGACCTAGCTGGTATTCAGTAAAAGACCCGGTTTTTGGTAATTTAGAGTTACCTGTCTCGAATCGGATTCAGAATGTCTCAAACGTCTCAATTTGGGGTGGGAGCAAGACGTTTTCTGACCTCTGGAGGAACAAAAACACAAACAGTTTTATAGCAACCGCAAATACGTTTTTTGACACGATAAACAGCGGTATTCGATACGACTCGTGGGGGTTTTTTCTTGTAACCTACACTGGCTCAGTAAAAATGACGTATCCAGTTACGGTAAAAGACGGAAAGCCAAAACTGAGTATGCACGATGGTTATTATTATTATCCGTATAGCCCACGATTTAAACTGAGTGCAAAATTTGCAACGGCAGACACGGAGACTTTAGGAGACGACTACGCCGAATGGTCTCCGATGTTCAGGGCAATTGAAATGCCAGTGGCCTATATGTCGTGGCCGATGATTTCTGAACGATGGCAGTTTTCAATGAGTTTTGTTCTAGTATTGAGAAACAAAACTGCAGTTAATAGAGAACCGTTTACGGTAACGGCAGAAATGTTTTCTGGGCCTGCAAGTTATGAAAGTACAACTGGTGCTGTAAATGCACCAATATCGCCTCCGTATATGCTTCAAGCGTCTTTTGAGAAATCCTGCCTTTCAATGATTGAAGTTAATCCGGCCGCTTCGTATTTAGGTAACGCATCGTTTGTTCCGAACACTGGAGGGCCGCTTGTCCCTGCATCGGTTCCAACGCAAGGCAGTAGTGGAACAGTAACGCCGTCAAACGAGCCGCTTATGCCAGCGACCGTACTGGCTGAGCCTACTGAAACTTTAAAAAATTCATTTTCTGGTGCCGTTATTGTCCCTGTTCCGTAGGTCAAATTATGTCTCTTGTATTGCCTTTTAAATCTTTTATCCGCGACCTCGGTGAAAAGAAACACGACCTGAGCAGCGACACCTTTAAGGCTCGCTTGCTAAGTGTAGAGGTCGACCCTGATTGGGATACTTGGAGTGACTGCTCGGCCAGTGAGATTGCCAACGGCAACGGCTATACGACTGGCGGCATAACGCTTTCGGTGACTTCTTGGAGCATTACGGATGGTGCGGTTCGCTGGATGGTGACTAGCCCAGTCTGGACAAGCAGCGGGGCCGGGATGGCAAGCTATCGGTCGCTAGTGATTGTCAATGACACGGCCACGAACGACGAGCTAGTTCTTTACGTGGATTACGGGTTTGGCCGCAGCGTAGCTGCTGGAGAAGATGCCCCTATCTTCTTCGATGAGGAAAATGGCGTGTTTGTGCTTGGAATCAGCGGGTAGACGAAAAAAATTTCAATTTTCTGAAAAACCTCGGGCAGGTCGCGAATCTTTTTTTCCTCCCGAGGCTTTTTTGCCTAGCGTTCTGTCGCAACTACGACGATATTATTACTAAGCCGGTCAATGACCGGTGGGAGCCAAGTACCTTTCGGGAAGCCCTGCTGCTCTTTGAAAACTAAAAACGGATGCCCGCCTCCTAACGGGATTGGTAAGCGAAAGCGAGCCCCGGAGAAATCCGGTCCACGGTAAAGCACTGTGGCTGCAAACACGGCAGAGAAACGTGGGTGAACTGTGAGCATCGCAGGTTCCTGACCCATCGGCGGATTGAGCCGAGTTGGAATCAGGCTGTGCGAAGCGAGCTGAAAATTGGTGAGTACCTTTCGGGAACAAATCAGTCGTGGCCAAGTACCTTTCGGGAAGTCACGCTCCAAGTTTTAGTGCTTCATTCGATACGTTAAACCAGCCCCAACGACCGGGCGATGCAGGGTAACGCAGTTCTCCAGAACGAATTGTTGAGGAGGTTCGCGGTTGGAAACGTGAGCTGAGTTAGCAAGAACCACTTCGTTCGCAGAAGTAAAAATGCGATGAACCGGCACAGTGATTTCATTGTGCCGGCTATCGTGTGTTTCCTTTTTCGTTTTCTCACTGATGAGGAATTAGTCATGCCGAATATGAGTTACTGCCGTTTCCACAACACGCTGCTCGATTTGCAAGATTGCCACAACGCAATCATGGAGATGATTGAAGCAACCGGCGATTGTGAAGCTGATTGCGAAACATTGAGCCGAGATGAGCTGCGCGCCGCTCAGGAACTCGCCGCGACCGCCGTGCGTTTCTTGGAAACTTTGTCGGAATACACAGGCCGTGATTGTGAGGACATTTTCGCTGCCGGTCAGCCGGAAAATGTTTTTCAGGACGCCATCACGCTTATCAACCAAGAACTTTCAGAATGCAACGGTGACGAAGATGACGATTGCTAGTCGAGTTTGTTTTTGTGGTAAGGAAATTCCTCCCGAGCGATTAGAAGTGTTGCCTGACGCGACAACTTGTGTTGGTTGCTCAGGAGTAAAACGTGTCGCTGCTTTCATGGTCTACAGCCATAAAACGGCAGGCGCAGTGATGTTTATTGACAGTCGTAATCCAGAAGCAGTGCGGCAAGCAAAGCGTGCTTTCCGCCGAGCCCGTTAAGGAGTTTTGAGATGAGTAATATTGATTCTGTTGAGTCCAGTGATGTTGTTTCTGTGTTTCGTGCTCCGTGTGTTCTTGAGATTGCAATCGTTGATGATTTGCTTCCTGACAATGAAGCCATGTTCGTGCTGCTGTGCGCTCGAGTGAATGGAGAAATTGTCGAGGACATGCCGTTCGATAATTACATCGAGTTCGAGAAAGACGCTTTGTTGATTCATGGAGCGAAGCATCCCGGTGGGCCATTCAGGGGCAACCACGGTTTGACTGTTCGGATTCCTTTCACCAATGTCCGTGAAATGAAAATGATCAATGAACGCATCTAATTCATGCATCTAGGTTGTTGAACTAAGGGCTCCGGCAGCGCAGCCTGATGGCCTGCATCGTCGCAGGAATTCACAAACAAGGAGAGTAAGTAATGTCTAGGTTTCAGGTCGGCGACAAAGTAACAGTAATTCAGCGATACGAACGCAACGGTTCTGTCTGCTGGTTTCACGGCGAGGTCAACGAAGTTTTGCAAATGTACGATACCTATTATGGGATACGCACAGAAAAGACTGGCGATTATGTCTACGTCAATATCAATGAGAAAGGCGATTTGATTGACCAGTGCTCAGTAGTAGTGGCTCGGATTGACGATGCTGTAGAGATTTTTACAACCTGCATCAGCCTAGCCTCTCCGTATATCGAGCGTCGAAGGCTTCACCTCAAGAAACATATTGAGAGAGAGGCGGTAAAAAGCGAAAAGGAATGGTTGAAGCGAGAACTTGAATCACTCGCGATGATGCAGGTCGTCGAGTCACATCGCTAAGAGGGTTTGAGCTGAGAGCCGTAGTAATACGGCTTGACTGCCTGCACCTTCGCAGGAGTCACCTATTTCAAGGAGTTCAGTGATGAACGTAAATGATGCTATTGTTGAAGTGTTGAAAGCAGCTCAAGCCGGACTTCCAGTTCTTTTGCTCGGTTCACCGGGCATCGGCAAAACGACGATTGCTTTCGCGGTTGCTTGCAAGCTCGGCCTTCCTTACATGGAAATTCGTGCTGCAGAGTTTGAGTCGGTCGATTTCCGTGGTATCCCAAGCATCGTGGATGGTAAGACCAAGTGGAACCCGCCGGATTTTTGGCCGACCGAAGCTTGCGTCCTTAACTTCGATGAAGTGACGCAGGCTCCGATGGAACTGACGAGCCCGCTGTTGAAAATTTTCCTCGGCGGTGCTATCGGCGATTACACGTTGCCTCCGGGAACTGTCATCATGGCGACAGGCAATCTTGCCAGTGACCGGGCAGGCTGCTCGCGTTTGAGTTCTGCTTTGCGTGAACGCTGCATCGTCATCAACATCGAACCGATGATTGGTGAATGGATGGATTGGTTTGAAAAGCAGCCGTTCTACGATGAAACTGTTCATTCCTTCTTGAAGCAGAATCCTTCTTTGTTTCATTCGTGGGATGCCAAGCTGGATTACAACCAGCCCACACCGCGCAACTGGGCGAGGGTCGCCAAGCTGTTGAGCTTCGACCCGGCTGAAGAAACTGTAGCTGGCATCATCGGAAAAGATGTAGCGCTTTCTTTCTTCCGGTATCGAAGAACTTTCGTCAAGTTGCCGACTGTTTCTGACGTCATCTTAGGCAAAGCGAAAGCGCCGACGAGCCCTGCGTTGATGACTACGTTCGTGAAGGACGCAGCTCAATTTTTCAAAATGGCTGTCGAATCGGATGATTCTGATTCTGTCGCAGCTCAGGCTGTTCATATGGTTGAGTTTGATTTTGATGGCACTTATCAGGTTCAGTTTCTCAAGCAGATTGCCAAGCTGAATATCAAGCTCTTGAGGCACAAGGAGCTTTCTACTTTGTTGAAGCGGCACGCTAAGGCGATTGTTGATTCCAAGTAGTCCGTTTTGTTTTCAGTTACCAGTTAGTCAGGCACTTAGGAGTTTCAATTATGTCGAAGCAGATTTCTGTTGATATGTATGCCGGTGGCCTTGTGTTCTGGAAGGCAACCATGGTTTCCAAGGCTCTTCTCGATTCATGCAATGACGTCACCGGTGTTGAGGTGAACTGGAAGGAGATACCGCTTATCCGTGCATTGGAAAAGGCGCTCGTTGATTTCTACTTTCGTCAGGGCAAGTTGATTCGTGCTGCAAAGCCAGTCAGCAAGCTGTGTGCGAACGGGATTGCCGGTGTGGAGCTTCCGAGTTTTGTTGTGGTCAATGAATCCAAGTCGGACCAAGGCAATCAATACGATTGCGGTCGCCGTTACTGGATTGACCCAGGAACGTATGAAGTTTCTTACGAAGATGAATCTGGCAACAGTTGCATCGCTTCACATATCGACGCGGTTAAGTATCGCGGGATGGTGAATGCAAATCGCGTCAGTGACGGTCTGGATTATCTTGCCGTCAAGCTTGGTGGCTTTCAGTTGCGTGACAACGCCAGAATTTATTACATGCCGAAGCATCGGCTTGGCGATTGGACTGCTGCGGTTGGTCACATACAGTCGATCGTCGGCTTGCAATTCTTTACAGCGAACTGCCCTTCCGATGCACAGACTGCTGCTGCGGTGGCGGACCAAGCATCAGTGGTGTTGAAAGAAAGATACCAGCAGACGCTCGATGAAATCTTCAGTCTTGATTCACTTTTGAACGAGCCTGACCTGAAGGAAAAGAAAGCAGGAAAGCTGCGGGCGAAGCGAGTTGAACTTGAAAAGCAACTTGAAGCAGTGAAAAAGGAAGCCTCGCTGATTGACCAAAGCTTCCGTGGTTACCTTGACATGGCAAGTGATATTGAATCAGGCATCGACCAAGCGATGGCGATTGCCGTTTTAGCAACTAGCAACTAAGGAGCATGCAAATGGATAATGTAGAACTCGCATTGACGCGAATGTTTCTTTCGACTGACTCGGGTGTTGTGGCCGATGCTTGTGCCATCAAGTGCCTGAAAATTGTTTCAACCGAACGAGTTTCAACTGCAGCGACTGATGGCGTCGTGTTGATTTATAACCCTGAGTACGTGTCCAAGCTTACGCTGGAGCAAACGATTGGCCTGCTTGTACACGAGGTCTGTCATGTTCGGTTCCAGCACCATGAGCGGTTCACTGATTCTGGTTGGCTTGAACAGGACCGGGCGAATGTAGCGATGGACATGGAAATCAATCCGATTGTCTTGAAAGCCGGTTACTGTTTGCCTCCACAAGTTTGCTTACCTTCCCAAATTGGCAAGCCTGACGGGCTCAGTTGGGAAGAGTACTACGCGGCTTGTGTGAGCGACCCGCCACCGCCACAGCCGAGCAAGCCGAACGCCAACGGACCAAGTCAGGGGGAGCCTGAGCCGGACGAGCAGGCGGAAGCCCAGCAGCCCGGCAACGGCCCTGCCACCGCCCCCGAAGAAGCCCCGGAGGAGCCCGGCAACGGCGAAAACCCCGGCGAGCCCTCCCAGTCCACGGGCGACCCTGAAGCCGACGCCAGCGGAGCCCCTGACGGCCCTGCAGACGGTAGCCAGCCGGGTCCGGTTAAGCCGGGTCCGGTTGAGCCGGGTGCTCATGCGGCAGGTAGTTTGGTTGAGCGCTTCGCCCCTGAGCTGCTGGATGAAACGGATGACCCGGCAGAGCTGGCCGAAACGGTTGCTCAACAGATCGATGACGCTTCGGTGGATTCAAAATTAGTTAAGCCTGATCCGGTCAGTCCGCATGTAGCTGGAAACAGAACTGGGCAAAACAAACTTCAAGTCAGCCAATTGACGATTGCAAGTGACTGCCGTTGGCAAGACTTGGTGATTCAAATGGTCGGCAAGCGAGCTTCAGGTGAATCGGTCACCGATTGGTCCCGGCCTAATCGCCGTAACCATTCCAGTGACCATTACCGGCCGAGCCGTAAGCGGGTCAATGGATTCAAGCTCGCGCTAGTCATCGACGTCAGCGGCAGTTGCGTTTCTTACTTTTCGGCTTGGCAAAGTCTGGCTCAGGAAATGGTAGCGGCGTTACCTGAAATTACAGAACTGGAAATTCTGTATCACGATGTTGATATCAAGCAACGTGATAACTGGCTTCGTCGTGATGGCGATGAAGTCAAAATTCAAAGTCGCGGTGGAGGCGGAACTTGCCACCGGAAGGTTCTGTACGAAGTTGAGAAACTCGACGTCGATGGCTGCGTGCTGTTTACGGATAGTGAAAGCTATTGGCCTTCAAGCTTCAGTGTTGATTGTGTGACGGTTCAACCTCCCGGTTCATACGCAACGACACCCTTCGGACACAACATCCGAATCTCGAATTGGTAATAGCCGCTGAGTGAATGAGGGCAGTCAGAAATAACTGCCCGATTTCTTTTAGCGTCAGGATGAGCAGTCAGTTTTTACAGGAGTTAAGCGATGAGGAAATGAAATGATTTTCAATAGACAGGCTCGAATGTATTCAGTCAGTCACGCAGCCAAGAAACTTGGCGTAACAACGAGAGCCATTCAGCGAGCATGTCATCGCTGGAAGGTTGGTTGCAAGATGCAAGTCGGCACGCAAGGCAAGAGTATCTTCATGCTTTCGGCGCATGACATATCGTTCTTGGATGAACATTTACAACGTAGACCGGGAAAACCTAGTTATGGCAAAAAGTAATTTGATTCTCACTCTCGACAAAAATAACTCTATTGTCCTCCAGCTCGCGAATGGAGAAACGATTGAGTTGCAGTTGGGAGACAAGCAGAAGAAGCAGGCAACGATTCAAATTCGTGCCGAAAAACATGTGCGCATTTTTCGTGCGACACGCAAACAAACTATCAAGGAAAAGGAAAGACAAAATGGATAACAAAACATTCGCGTCGAAAGCTTCAGCATTCATCAACAAGTTTGACCAACTCGAAGCTGAGGCGGTGACGATTATGAATGCGATGGTTGATGATGACGATGGAATTATCCGGTTCATCGAAATCCTCGACAACTTGAGTGACATGAAAAGCGAAGCGCTTGCAACTGGCAATCGTGAATTGGCGCAGCTTTGCCTCTTTGCGATTGTCGGCTTCGGCCATGCAATTAGCCGTGTGATTGGACAGACGTTAGGTGACAACGATGGAGCGAATGCAGATGAGTGATAAACCCCATTTGAGTGCGAGCCAGCTTGAGATGTTTGCGAAGTGCCCGGAAAGCTGGAGGCGAAGGTATCTCGAAAAAGAAATCATCCCTCCGAAGCTCGCCATGCTCAAAGGCACAGCAGTTCATGCCGGTGCTGAGAAAAACATGCGACAGAAAATTGAAACGCATCAGGATTTGCCAGCGAATGAAATCATTGACGCGGCTGTCGAGTCGTTTGAATCAAACATCAAGCACGATGGATTCCAGCTTGGGCCGGATGAAAAAAAGAAGGATGTTGATGGTTACAGGAATCTTGTTGTGGAAATGGCAACACAGCATGCCGCGCAGCAGGCTCCTGAGTATCAGCCAGTCGCTGTGGAAAAGAAGTTTCGCATTGAGCTGCCAGATTTGAATCATGACGTTGTTGGCGTGATTGATTTGGTGGACACCAACGGGGATGTGATTGACTTCAAAACGGCTGGGCGTGCGATGCAGCAGAGTGACGCTGACAGCAGCACTCAGCTTTCTTTGTACGCTGCTGCTCAGGGCGATGTGGATGAGGTTAACGTGAAGCTCGACATACTGATTGAGCCGACTGCACGCCAGCCGGTTCGGCGTCAGTTGGTTCAGGCCAAGCGTGACCGTAGCGACTTGCCGGTCATCGGGAGGCGCATCAGCGTCATCAGTAAAACGATTGACGCAGGCCTGTTTCCACCGGCAGCAGTAGGCAGTTGGTGGTGCAGCGAAAGCTGGTGTGGTTACTGGAGTACGTGTGGTTATGTGAACAGCGAACGTATCGCTGCTTCGCGCAAGGTAGAAGAGGCAATGAAAATTCTTGAAAAAGGAATCGAATGATGAATGAAAAGAAACAAGAGTTGATTACTGAACCGAACAGTTTTGTTCCGGCAACTGATTACGAGTTGATTAGGATTGAGAATGAAACCATCAGTGCGCTCGCACAAGCGAAGCCGCGTAATCACCGTGAAGTGGTTCGCGACTTGATTGAACAGATTGAAGCTTATCCTTCATTCGCTGAGGCAGTCATGTATGCAAAGCCAATCGGGAAAGACCAGTCTGGGCGTATGCAGTATGCACGTGGGCTGTCTATTCGAGCGGCAGAAGCTTTGGCCGCGAGCTGGGGCTACAACCGGATCGAGCAGAAATGTGAAATCATTGACGATGACCGGGTTCGTGTTGTCGCGACCTTCACTGATTTGCAAACCGGTCGCATCTGGCGGGACGAAGGGATTCTTTCCAAGTGGTACAGGAAAAGCGGTGGCGGCATGGCCCGGCACAGTGACGACCGTTTCTTCAACATCGTCGTTAAAGCTGAACTTTCAAAACGAGTTCGTGAAGCTGTTATGCGGAGCGTTCCACCCGGCATGCGGATGGAGCTTCAGCAAATGGCAGAGAAGATGGTCGCTAAACTTCTGAGTGACGAAACGGTTCAAAAAATCGTGCAGTCATTTGCAGGCATCGGCGTGACTTTGGTTCAGCTCGAAAACTTACTGGAAAAGCCAATTCAGTCAGGCTGGACAGTGGACGACCGTGTGACTTTGCAACAGGTGTACACGGCCATTAAAGACGGTGAGTCAACGGTGGGTGAAGTGTTCGGGGCAAAGCAAGACGGGGCTGCTGGCGAAAAGAAAGCAACCGGTCTGGCTGAAGCAATCAAAGATTTGAAAAACTGAAAGGAGTTTAGTCACCATGCAAACTTTCTTGCCTTATGAAAAGTTTAAGAAATCAGCGGAAGTACTGGATGACAAGCGGCTTGGTAAACAGCGGGTTGAATGCAAGCAAATTTTGCTTGCGCTCGGCGTAAGCATTGGTGAGCATCCGGGTAATACCAGTTCAGCTTGGCGTAACCATCCGGCAACGGTCATGTGGCGAGGCTGTGAATCTTCGTTGCTGCTTTACAGCATTCGAATCTGTGACGAATGGATTAGGCGTGGATACCGCGACAAGTTGCGTCCTCAGTTTCTGAAAGCATTTAGCCAAACTGGATTCACCGGATGGCCGGAATGGCTTGGAGATGAATCGTTTCATACGAGCCATCGCTCAAACCTGTTGCGGAAAAATGAAAGTTACTACAGCCGCTTTAGCTGGAATGTGGCAAACGATAAACCGTATGTGTGGCCCAGCAAAGGAGATGCGTCATGAAGTTTGACAAAACGCAAGGTGAATTTAGCCGGACGAGGAAACTGTCGGCTGAGGATGTCATCAGCATCCGTAACAAATACAAGCAAGGCGTTAGTGCCGATGACTTGTCTGTTGAATACCGTGTACACCGGGCCACGATTATGAACATCGTGAACCGGCGTTCTTGGAAAAGTCTTGCGTCTTAATTTGGAAACCCCAAGTTGTCGTCGCACCAATCAACCAGTCCCGCGACGCTCATGCAGGGTACTTCAAGCCCTGTTTTTTATCAAAGGAGTAAGTGATGAAGTTTAATTATGAGTTAGTTACACCAGCCAAAGCAGAAAAATATCTTCAACTGAACACAGCTAATTTCAGAAAGCTGGACCATCTCATCGTCAAGAAGTATGCCCGCGACATGAACGCAGGAGACTGGCATGAGAATGGCGACCCGATACAAATCGGGCCAGACAAAGATGGGATGGACATATTGAAAAACGGACAGCACCGGCTGCATGCAATCATTGCTTCTGGTTGCGCTCAGATGATGCTGATTGTGAGAGACGTACCGGCTGATGGGCGTTTCATGGACCGGGGTAAGTCTCGTACTGGAGCAAGCTATCTGGCTTTTGCTGGTCTAGCTGAAGCTGAAGCGTGCTGGACGATTGCAAAAATGTGCATCGCTTATCAGAGCGGTTGGTGGGGTTTGCCTAATATCCCATTGCATCACATTACCGACGCGCAGATTCATAGCTTCATTGAGAGTCACACCGAGGAGCTTCAGTCTGCAACAAGGTTGGTCAAGCCGTTGAAAAGCATTTGTGCGATTTCGATTTCAGGGCCAATTGCCTTTTACGGAGCCAAAAACAATCATCCTGAAAAGTCTGATTTGGTTTGTTGGTTTATGGAGAAGTTTCGAACTGGTGAGGGGCTCAGCAGGGAACAGCCATTGTTGCATTTACGCACAATGATTCTGCAACGGTCTGAAGCAACCAAGCTCAGGACTTGCATCAAGCGAGCGTATGTCACGATGGCTTGGAATCGCACGGTGATGAACATTCCTACCACGAAACTGTATCTTCGTTTGACCGGCCCTAATCCACAGGAAATGCCTTCTGTGATTATGTGTGAAAACGAAGCTTAGGTTTGAGTTTTGAGAGACAGCAGGCTTTCATGCCTGCTGTCTTTTTTTGGAGACATTTAGTGAATGAAGCAGGCAAGGCAAAAGGAAGAAAGTGAACATGCCAAAAAAGAAGCAGCGGCATCTACCGCTGGAAGTCGAAAAATGGTTGCACGGAACGCTGACCATGACCGCCCTGCACCGGGGCATTTACATCAATCTTCTCTGTCTGGAGTTTCAGAATGGCCCCCTGACGGAGGTAGAAGCTTTAGCTGCATGCGGGCTCGGCGCGACGCACGAACAGGTCCGTGAGGTGCTGGCTATGAAGTTCCATTTCACCGAAGGCCGTTGGGTGCATTTGCGTCTCGAGCGTGACCGTGAAAGGAGCGCACGGAGGTCAGAGGCTGGTCGAAAAGGTGCTGAGACAAGATGGCAAAGTATGGCAAATTCGATGGCAAAGTATGGCAAAAGGGATGGCAAAAAAACACCCCGGAAAACACGGAGAAAAATGGCAAAACATGGCAAAAGGGATGGCAAAACAAATAGCAAAGTATGGCAAAAGGGATGGCAAAAAAAATGGCAAAGTATGGCAAACGAGCGTTTAGATGGCGAAAATCTGGATGAGGCCTCGCGTGCGTGCGCGGATTTAGTTTCTAGATCTTCTTTAGATCCTAAAGAAGAATTAAAACCTAAGAATTCCCCCCTAATAAATCCCCCCCCCTTCCCGGACCCGGTGGGCTTGGAACCGGCGACCGAGAGTGAGCCAAGCGAGCCGGAACAGCCGGGCTGGTTTGGCCCGAGCGCCACGTATGAAGCGCCCGCCAACGGACATGCCTTTCCTGAAGCCGTAGAGGGGGCGCCAGCGAGCGATTCCAGCGATGAACGGGCCAACGGACAGTCAAACAAAAAAACGCGGCAGAAAGGCTCCCAGAGGCCTTTAACATCAAATGATGTTTTCCTGAGGTTTTCTGAGATACCGGAACTGGTTCCAGTCATCAATGATTGGCTCGCTTACAAGTCAGAGCGAAGAGAGACCTACAAGCCGACCGGGCTGAAACAGTTTTTCGCGAGACTGGAAAAGCGGATTGAGGAACTCGGGTCCAAAGAAGTCATTCAACGCATGCAGCGGGCCATGGCTTCAAACTGGGCTGGCTGGGATTTTGAATCAGCCGTCGAAACTGGAAAGGCAAAACCCGCCTTAGTTCAGAAAATCGAAACCTTCCAAGAGCGGAATGCCCGTTTGCAACGCGAGCTTATCCTCAAGCTTTCTTTTGAAGAGGCTGGCTACACAGCCGAAGAAGCCGAACGGTTGAGCAAACTCCCGCCAGACGTTTTAAAGAAACAGAAAGCACGTAACCAAAGTTTAATTTCTTTTGAAGGAGAATCAGTATGAGTTCACTGTCAGTCATCATCGCCCAGTTGTTTAAAGCTTACGTCAAAGAAGCCGATGAACTTTCACTTCGCACCTACGTTTCGGTTTTCAAACAATACGATTACGCGCTCGTCGAAAAATCCATCCAACGCGCCGTCACCGGTCAGTTTGATCGCATGCCTACGGTGACTCAACTGGTCAAACTGATTAACACTATCCGGTATGAGGAAGCAGAACAGGGCAGTCGCAATCTCGTTGAACATGCCAACTTGACTTCAGAGTATGTTCAAAAAGCTATTCAGGCAGGCTGGACCTTGGCGCAGCGCGATGAGCTCATTGACATTTGCGACCGTGCCATCAACCTGAAAACTGGACAGTGGAAATGGTCGAAGCCCGAATGGGAGGGCCATATCAAAACCCTGATTCGGAATGTGAATGCTTTTCGAGAGGCTTGTTTTCTCGCAAAAGAAAATGGCACGCCAGCACCAAGCGAAGAAACGCAAGATTGGGCGTGGGCTATTGAAAAGCAAAATCAAAACGAATGGGACCCAGCGAAAGAGTCTTTATGGGAATGTGTTAAACGAATCGCCGAAGGGAATCGCCATGAAGGTTTTCATCAAAGTTGAACATTATCCTCCGAGTGGTAACGCATGCGTCACGGTCATGGCGGCTATCTGGGAAAAGCGATTCCCGATACTCATTAATCGCCCTGAAAAAGAAACTGAAAGAAATATCAGGAAAATTATCAGGCAAATGAGAAGCCTTGATTTGGGCGCAGAAATCACCTGTTGGGCAGTACATAAGCTCGACCAAATGCGCGCACACCAAAGGGAGTTCGATGCGGAAGTGAAAAAAAGGAAACAAGAAAATGATGATTATTGAGGCAATTAATTTTCATAGTTTCACTGAACAAATCACAGAAGAAAAAATTGATATTCGAGTGACGATGCTCGGCGCAGAAGCCACGCACGATCTGCGAGATACTGATTTCTATTTCAGGAAAGGAAGCAAAACAGGATGGACAGATCAAATCATCTTTGACATTCCATTGTTCTCAAGTTGCAGGCTGGATTGCATTCTGATGCTAAACGGCACGCCAACGCGATGGTGGTGTTGTGCAAAAGTAACTTACATCGTTACAACGCCAACTGGAACTTGTTTTTTCTTCGGCAATGACGAGCTTAGTAAACCCGAACCTACTGTTGAGAACGCAATCAAGATTCTTACGTTTCAGGCCATTAAGGAGAGCAGCTTTGCAAAAACGAAAGTTTAATTTCAAGCGTCGAGAGAAAGGAAGCAAGACGGAGTATGAGGAAGCATGGGAAACAATGCTGAGACTGCGTGATGATGTA
>ERZ869929.321-NODE-321-length-32538-cov-9.375119_pt1 | contig 32538 bp, 36 predicted proteins | sample MGYA00579312_ERZ869929 | MGnify/ENA primary metagenome ERZ869929 (study PRJEB32216, sample SAMN09231818) | wastewater metagenome | place: USA: Maryland | collected 2016-08-09 | study: EMG produced TPA metagenomics assembly of the PRJNA472060 data set (Reclaimed... | reverse complement strand
CACAACTTCCTCCAATATGGTGCTGGTTGTTGGGTTGGATTTGGTACTTCTGGTGTAACCGCAGGATTCTTGAATCTTGATTTTGATGTTATTTTCCAAGGTGGTACTGGTGGTACTGCTGGAAATTATGGAACCAGAGTCACTGACGTAGTAGAAACTAGAGCATCAGGAGATCGTCCAGTAATTGGTGTTGTTTCTGTTCCATCAAAGACAGCAACTATTACTTCTGGAGATCAAACTGGTACAGTTTCTGGAACAAACACATATAACTATGTTCGTGTCTATGGTGAAAAAGTTCACTTGGATACCACAGGTTCAGTAACAATTGAAACTCAACTTGCCCCAGATGTTGCAGGATGTATCGCAAGAACTGACAGAGATTATTTCCCTTGGTTCTCCCCAGCAGGATCAAAGCGTGGAAGAATTCTAAATGTTCTTCGACTCAAGAGAACACTTACCGAAACAGAACAAGATGCATTGTATACTGATACTACAAGAATAAATCCTGTAGTAACTTTCCCAGGAGATGGAACACTTCTCTTTGGTGATAAGACTGGAACATCCGATACAAGTACTCTTTCTAGAATTAATGTTTCTAGACTCTTTATGTACATTAAGAAAGCACTTGCTCCTGTTGCAAGAGCAGTTCTCTTTGAACAAAATGATTCTTCAACACGTTCAAGATTTAAGATTGCTGCTGAAGGTTTCTTGGATCGTATTGTTGGTCAACGTGGTATTACAGAATATAAAGTTATTTGTGATGAATCTAATAATACACCAGAACTTATCGAAGCAAATTATTTCGTCGCTGACATTTTAATTAAACCAGTAACTTCCGTAAATTACGTCACAATCACCCTTACAAATAAGGATCTTTCATCTACTCTCTAATAAATAAAAAGGGGTTTAGTTAAATGCCATCATTAAACGAATTCAGAAACAACTTCTTTGGTGTAAGACCAAATAGATTTTTAATAGAACCAGCGTGGCCAGATGGTGTTGATGCACCAGATCTAAATGATGTTTCAATATATGTTAAGGCGGCAGACCTTCCAGGTTCTACAATTGGAACTATTCCAATTGCATGGCAAGGCAGAATTATCAAATTCTCAGGAGAAAGAGTATACACTGACTGGGCAATTCAAATTTATGATTGCAACATTGCATCGAAAGATCTTAGAACAGGATTTGAACGATGGATGGAAGCAATGGATGGAAGAGATGCCCATGGTTTAAATTATAATTTAACTTCTGACTGGGTTATTCGTTACAGCGATGTAACTTCTGGAGATACAGTCACAAATACGAATTATAATAAATCAATTAAGTTGAAGAATTGTTTCCCAGTTGATATTGGAGCAGTTCCTCTTAATTACGATTTATCTGACAGTTTCTCTGAGTTTAGTGTGCAAATTGCTTACGATTATTGGGAACCATATAACTAAGGAAAATACATGTCATTTTTATCTGATCTTTTTGGTTTTGCTATAGGTGGTAATAAAATTGAAGAAGTATCAGGACTTAGCGGTTCTGATACTTCTGCATTATCTTTTGTTGCTCCTGATAACTTTGACGGTACTCAAGTTCTTGAAACTGGTGGATTTATGTCATCAGTTTATGACTTTGGTGGTTCATTTATAGATGAAAATGCTCTTATTAATCAGTATCGAAGCATGTCACTATATCCAGAAGTGGATATGGCAATCGAAGATATTGTAACACAATCAATTGTTTTTGATCGTGAAAATAAAATTGTAAGATTAGATCTAGATAATACTGATCTATCAGATAATATTAAATTTAAGGTTCATCAGGAGTTTAATAAAATTGTTAAACTTTTAGATTTTGGAAATAAAGGATATGATATCTTTAGAAGATGGTATGTTGACGGTAGATTATATTATCAAATAGTCATAGATACCACACATCCAGAAAAAGGTATTCAAGAACTTAGAGCAGTCGATCCAGTTAAAATTAGAAAAGTTCGTAAAGTTGAAAAACAAGTAAAGAAGGTAAATGGAACAAATGTTCCGTTAGTCTCAAAAGTTTCAGAATATTATGTTTATACTGACTTTGAAATTAATAATAATTATCCTTCAACTACAACTGCTGCTGGTATAAAAATAACTCCAGATTCAATTGCATATTGTCATTCAGGATTTGTCGATCATACAAGTAAAAAAGTAATTGGTCATTTACATAAAGCAATTCGACCACTTAATATGTTACGTCAAACTGAAGATGCGATGGTAGTTTATCGTATCTCAAGAGCACCCGAACGTAGAATTTTTTATGTTGATGTTGGAAATCTTCCAAAGCAAAAGGCAGAACAATATCTTAAAGACTTGATGAATCGTTATAAAAATAAATTAGTTTATGACGCTTCTACTGGTGAAATTAAAGATCAAAGAAATCATATGTCAATGTTAGAAGATTTCTGGATTCCAAGACGCGAAGGTGGTCGAGGTACAGAAATTACAACACTTCCAGGTGGACAAAATTTAAGTCAAATGGAAGATGTTGATTACCTATTACGAAAATTATACAGAGCACTAAATGTTCCATTGACTCGCATGGAAGTTCAGACTGGATTTAATCTTGGTAGAAGTTCCGAAATTACCCGCGATGAAGTCAAGTTCTTTAAATTTATTGAAAGACTACAAAATAAATTTTCTGTTCTTTTTATGGATTTATTGAAGAAACAGTGCATTCTTCGTGGTGTTATGACTGAAGAAGATTGGACTAAAAATTATCAAGATTTGCGTATAAGTTTCAGCAAAGATTCATATTTTACAGATCTCAAGGAAAATGAAATCTTACGAGAAAAAGTTGACATGTTAAATACATTGGCAACTTATAACGGAACATTTTTCTCGACTAACTATATTCGTAAAAATATACTTAATCAGACAGATGATGAGATGGTCAAGATGGATCAAGAAATTGAAGTTGACAGACAAAAACAAATTCAACAACAATTACAAATGCAACAACTTGGTCTTTTAAATCCTGAAGAAAAACAATAAATAAATAACATTAGGAGAAATTAAAATGTCGAAAGCACAAGAAATTATTGAATCTCTTCAATCTGGAGATCTTTACACAGCACAAAAATTAATCAATGAAGCACTCATGATTAAAATGGGTGAAGCACTTGAAGAAAAACTCGTAGAATTTGCACCATCTGTTTTCAATGAAGGTAGAATGGCAAAGAAAGATTATGATAAAGATGGTAAAGTCGAATCATCTACTGCTGAGTGGAAGGGTTCAAGAGATAGAGCAATTAAAGCAAAAATGGGTCAAGTTCAAGAAGAATGGACAGATCAAATTCCAGATGGTGCTGCTTTAGCAAATGCATTATCTACTTATCAAAACACTGGTCAAATGCCTCCAGAACTTGTTGCATATTTTCAACAAAATCCAGCAGTAGGAACTGGTAAGAAAAAGAAATTAGTTTCATCAGCAGAAACACAAACAATTAATGCTGGTTATGAACCAGATGAAGATTTAAATTCTTTAGTTGAATCATTTGAAAATGATATTCGTGATATTGTTCAAGAAATTCAAGAGCAAACAGGTGAACAACTTTCAGAACAAGAAATTGAAGAAATTGCTCATCAATATCTTGATCTTATCGGAGAGATGGCAGAAGAAGAATATGAAGAATATGAAGATGATGAAGAAGACGAAGAAGATCAATCATAATAGGATTCTCCATGAAATTAATCACAGAAACAATTGAAGATACCCAGACAATCGTAGAATCGAATGAAGCGGGTGGAAAGAACTACTTCATCAAAGGTGTAATGATGGAGTCTGGTGTTGTTAATCGAAATGGTAGAGTTTATAAACCAGATATTCTTCTCAAAGAGATGAGAAGATATAACACAGAATATGTTGATAAGAAACGAGCACTCGGTGAATTAAATCACCCATCTGGTCCAACTGTAAATTTAGATAGAGTATCCCATATTATTACAAATCTAAATGAGAGTGGAAATCAAATAATTGGTAAAGCAAAAATTATTGATACTCCAATGGGTAAAATTGTTAAAAATTTAATTGATGAAGGTGCTCAGTTAGGTGTTTCTTCAAGAGGTATGGGATCTTTGAAGAAAGAGGGAAATGTCAATTACGTTCAACCAGACTTTACACTTGCAGCAATTGATATTGTTGCTGATCCTTCTGCTCCAAATGCATTCGTAAATGGAATTTTAGAAGGAAAAGAATGGATATGGGATAATGGTATTCTCAAAGAACAACAAATTGCTTCATATCAAAAACAATTAAAACGTACATCGAAAAGAAATTTAGAAGAAAACGCTATCAGATTATTTTCTGATTTCTTGAGAAGACTATGAAATATAAATCAAAAAAATATAAAAAGGGTGGTTGTATGAGTGAAAATTCATACAACTATATTCGTGCAAATATTCCAAATATTGCACAACAAATTAATGAAGATTTATTTGCTGGATTTGGAAAAAGATTAGGACTTGCTGCAAAAGAATATGGTTTTAGACTTCTTCAAAAAGCACACGAATTAAATAGAGAAAGTCAACAACGTAGACTCGAACACGCACAAGAAATAGATAATAGAATATTATATGCTGCTATGCATAAAGCATCTGGGTTCTCTCCAAGAGAGATTATAAATTTACAATATTCTCCTAATGCAAGCGAAAGAGCACTTGCATCAAGTATAAAAACTAGTGTTTTGAGTAGCAATCCAAATTTAGCAAGATATACACAAGCATCTAAAGAATATAAACAAAGAAGAAGAGCATCTAGACAATTTTCAACTTCCATTCTTACGAGTCCAAAAACACTTTCATCCTTACAAACAAGTCCAGGATCTGCTCCTCCTAGCGTAAAGCAAAGAATATCTCAAATATTATCAGTAAATCCTAGAAAAGCAGCAGATACATTACAGACTCTTAGAAATATTAAAAATATACAAAGAAAAAATCAATTATTAGCACGGGGTGCTAATCAATTTAGAATTGGATTAGAGACAGGTTTAGTTTAGTGAAAATTAAAAAATATCTAAATAGTTTTTAGACTTATTAATGGAGAAATATATGGATTACACTAGCGCATACTCAGATACAAATCTTTACAATGATGGCAGCGGAAAGGGTGCAATTATTAATCCCCCGATTGCACAACCAATGACTGGGCAAATGAACATGAGTTCATTGCGACCAGGTGGTGCTGCTATGGGAAACGTCCCACAAGGATATGCTCCACAACAACCACAAATGGGTGGTATGGGTGGAATGTATGCTGGAATGGGCAATCAAGAAGAGGTAATGGAAGAAGATTATCTCAACAGTTTGTTTGATGGAGAAAATCTTTCCGAAGATTTTAAGTTTAAGGCAAAGACCATTTTTGAAGCAGCAATCAATGAAAGAGTTGCATTTATCGAAGCACATATTGTTCAAGCAGCAAAAGAATTAATGGCAGAACAAACTGAAGCAGCAAGAGAAGTTGTTCAAGAAACCACTTCACATTCAACTGAAGCACTTGTTGAGCATCTTGACCAATATTTGTCATATGTTATCAACGAGTGGATGCAAGAAAATCAAGTTGCAATTGAGAGAGGTCTTAGAACCGAAATTGCTGAAAACTTCATTACACAATTGAAGGATCTTTTCGAAAGTTCATTCATTGATGTTCCAAATGAAAAATACAATGTTCTTGATGACATGTATGCAGCAAACAGCGAACTTCAAGAATCATTAAATCGCACAATTGCAGAAAATGTTCAACTTAGAAATGAAGTTACTGCAAGACTTTGCGCGGAAGCATTTATTGAAGAATCTACAGATCTTGCAGATACACAAGTTGAAAGACTTGCATCTCTTGCAGAAGGAATTGAGTTCGACAGCGTAGATCAATACAGACAAAAGGTTGCTCTTCTCAAAGAGTCATACTTTGGTCAAACTGCTCCAAAGACTCAACAACCAACTCAATCAGGTTTCTTAACAGAAAATAGTGGTTCATATGTTGCAACTGATTCAGCAAATCCAATTATGAATTCAGTTGTTCAAGCAATTTCAACTATGCAACGCAATAAACCAAGACAAACACAAAATTCTGAAAGACTTTCAGAATTAATCAACCCAGGAATCGTTCAGGACAATTTTATCTGAAAGTTTAAAGTTTAATAAATAAAAAGACATACAAGGAGAGAAAAATGGCAGATTTTGAAACGACACCTTACGATCAATTAGTAGAAAAGTGGTCCCCAGTTCTTGACCACGGAGATCTTCCTTCAATCGGTGATTATCACAAGAAGAAGGTCACAGCAGTTCTTCTCGAAAATCAAGTAAAAGCACTTCAAGAAGAAAGAACACAACAAAACCTTTTCGAAGCAGCACCATCTGTTAATATGGGTGGTAACTTCACCACTGGTCAAGTTGGATCAGCAGGAAACTTTGCTGGGTATGATCCAGTTCTTATCTCACTCGTTCGTCGTGCAATGCCTAACGTCGTTGCTTACGATATCGCTGGCGTTCAACCAATGACCGCACCAACTGGTCTTATCTTCGCAATGCGCGCTAAGTATAACGGTGTAACTGGAGAAACAACTGCTGAAGCATTATTTGATGAACCTTGGGCAAGATTCGCTGGTGCATCTGGTGTTGGCATTGCTAAGGGTGCTCCTGGTGAAGGTCCAACTGGTATTCTCAGTGGACACACTTTAGGTATTACACCATATGGAACACTTGGTGCTTCTGGTATCTCATCTAGAGGTGATCTATTCACTACTTTCCGTGGTATGCTTACTTCACAAGCAGAAGCATTAGGTGATTCATCAAATAATCCATTCCGTGAAATGGCATTCAGCATTGAGCGCGTTGCAGTTCAAGCACGTACACGCGCACTCAAGGCAGAATACACCACTGAACTTGCACAAGATCTTCGTGCAGTTCACGGACTTGATGCAGAATCTGAACTTGCAAATATTCTCTCAGTTGAAATCATGAATGAAATTAACAGAGAAATCCTCAGAGGCATGTACCATGTTGCTAAGACTGGTTGTGCTCAATCAGATCTCTACTTTAATGAAATTGCTGGTGGTCAAGGTGGTGTATATGATCTCCTCCAAGATTCAGACGGTCGTTGGTCAGCAGAACGCTTCCGTGGACTTATGTTCCAAATCGAACGCGAAGCAAACGTAATTGCTAAGGAAACTCGTAGAGGTAAGGGTAACTTCATCGTTTGCTCTGCTGACGTTGCTTCAGCACTCGCAATGGGTGGATTCCTCAATCTCTCACCAGCACTCAATGTTGACATGCAAGTAGATGATACTGGCAACGTCTTCGCTGGTATTCTCAATAATAAGTTTAAGGTCTTCATTGATCCATTCGTCGCAAGCAATGCAAACTTCGTTTGTGTTGGTTATAAGGGTCAATCACCATACGACGCTGGTATGTTCTACTGCCCATACGTTCCTCTACAAATGGTTCGTGCAGTCGGTCAAGATACATTCCAACCCAAGATCGGATTCAAGACTCGCTACGGTCTAGTTGCAAATCCATTCGCAAGAGGTCGTGAACCTTTCGCAGATCTAAACGGTGATGGTCTTGTTTCAAATACCAATGCATATTACCGTCTATTCGCAGTTAGAAATCTTCACGGTAACACTGGATTCTGATAAGTAGTTCAGATAATCCAAAATAAATCTGGGAAACTCACGAAGAAATTCGTGAGTTTTCTTTTATAAATAATAGTATGCCTACGAACAATCCTCAACAAGTCATTAGTGATATACCAAGTTATATTCTCAGTGAATTGCCTGGAGATTTTTTAAATCAGAATAATTTTGAACCAGCGACAAATAATAAATTAACTGGTAATAGATTTCAATTTATTTTAACACGTTGCCCAACTGTGACATATTTTTGTCAAAGAGCAAATATTCCTTCTGTTTCATTTGGAACTTCAAATCAATCAAATGCAACTGGAGTAGTGTTGAAAAGACCAGGAACTTCATATGTTTACGAAGACTTGCAAGTTGGATTTGCTGTTGATGAAAATATGAAAAATTGGTTGGAGTTATATGATTGGATGTTAGATATTGGTGTAAATTACAAAAGAGAGAATGAAAGATATGCAGAAAAACAAAAAACTGCTACTGGATATCTTTTAGTTTTAAATAGTAAATACTCACCAATAATAGCATTTAAGTTTAAAAACATGTATCCTACATACTTAGGTGGAGTAGATTTTGATGTCTCTCTACAAGATGCTGAGACTAGTATAGCAACTGCAACTTTCTCATATTCTCATTACGAGTACGAAATATTTGCAAATAATACAGTACCAAGTTGTGTCTAATAAAAGGAATTTTATATTATGAAATTAAGTGATATTGCTAAAATTAAAATAAATGCAGAAATGGATACTGCGATTGATGCTAATCATCTTGATGATGAAGCATCAAAACTTCCACAACTTCATAACAAGTATTTGTGTATGTTGATGGATGAAAAAGTATATCTTGAAACTCTTGAATCTAAGATGAATATCTTAAATAGAGATAAATGGTTATACTATTCTGGCAAAATGTCAGAAGAAGAATTATCCAAAAAGGGATGGGAACCATTTGAACTCAACATACTCAAGAATGATCTTGATCGCTTTATCGATAGTGATGGTGATATTATCAATCTTAGAAATCAAATCTTCATTCAAAAAGAAAAAATAAATTATATCGAAAGTGTTGCAAAGATTATATCAAATAAAATTTGGAATATTCGTTCTATGATCGAATGGATTAAATTTACACAGGGTGTATGATAAAGATTCGTAAAGTTGATTCTGTATATGTTGAGATTGAATGCGAAAAGTCTATCGCTAAAGAGTTATCATCTTTCTTTACTTTTCGTATTCCAAATTCTCAATATAATCCAGCATTTCGTAGAAAGAAATGGGATGGAAAGATTCGACTTTTCAATATTCTAACAAATAGAATATATGCTGGACTTATTCCTTATATTTTATCATTTGCATCTGATAATGGATATAAAGTTTCATACGATATAGATCTTAAAGAAGATATAAGTCAATTACAATTTCCTAAAGTCTATTCTAGAGGATCCGAGATTCAACCGCATGATTATCAGATTGAGTCTGTGAAACATGCTGTAGAAAATCGTAGGGCATTGCTAATATCACCAACTGGTAGTGGAAAGAGTCTTATCATTTATTTTATGCTTCTTGAGTTGTTAAAAAGAACTCAAAAGAAAATATTAATCATTGTTCCAACTACTGGATTGGTTACACAATTAAAATCTGACTTTGAAGATTATGCAAATACGAAGAAAATATCAAACTATATTCATTTAATATATTCTGGAAAAGAAAAAGAGACTGATGCTAGAGTTGTGATTACAACTTGGCAAAGTGTTTACAATCAACCAGAGTCATTTTTTGATCAGTTTGAGTCTGTAATTGGAGATGAATCTCACTTATTTAAAGCAAAGTCATTAATTAAAATAATGACAAAACTTAAAAATTGCAATTACAGAATCGGCACAACTGGAACTTTAGATGGAACACAGGTCCATAAACTTGTGTTAGAAGGTCTATTTGGAACTGTTTATCAAGTAACATCCACAAAAGAATTGATTGACAGAGAAGTTCTTGCTGATTTAAACATTGACTGTTTATTATTAAAATATCCACCATCTGCTGTTGAAGAAATAAAACGAGCAAAGTATCAACAAGAAATAGAATGGTTGGTTCTAAATAATAAAAGAAATGATTTTATATGCAATCTTGCAAATAGTCTTTCTGGTAATGTTCTCGTTTTGTTCAATTTTGTTGACAAGCATGGAGTACCATTATTTCAAAAAATCTCAAAAGAGAATAAAAAGAATGCATACCTTATCTGCGGAACTACGGAAATTGATGAGAGAGAGCAGATAAGAAATATTGTCGATAGGTCTAACAATAGTGTTCTTGTTGCTTCATATGGAACGTGTAGCACGGGAATCAATATTAAGAATATTCATGCCATAATATTTGCATCACCATCAAAATCGGTCATTCGTGTATTACAATCTATCGGAAGAGGTCTTCGAAAGTCTGAAACCAAAGATAAAGTGACTGTGTATGATATTGGTGATGATCTAAGTTATGGCAAGTATAGAAACCATTCTCTTAGGCATCTTGATGAGCGAACTACCATATATACTAATGAGCAGTTCAAGTTCAAGAAGACCAGAATAAATTTAGGAGAATAAATGAATATTAAAATTTTCCGTCTAAGAAGTGGTGAAGAAATAATTTCTGAAATTCTTGAAGAAAAGAAAACTTCTTATAAGATTCAGAATCCTATGGTCTTCAAGACTAATATGATTTCTGGACCTATGGGTGGTGCATATGATATGACTGTTCTTAATGATTGGTTGGTAAACACCACAACAAAAACAACACCACTTCCAAAGAATCACATTGTAAATGTGTATGATGCAAATGAAGATGCATTAAAACTTTATAATTTACATCTCAATTCTGAAGACACACAAAAACTTGTAAATACTAAAGATGTTATTAAACCATCTTCAAAAGAAGATAAAGAAGCAGCAGATTTGTTTCAAGACTTTTTAGGTGCAATTCTAGACGATGTTGCAGAACAAATAGTCGATACTCCTATTGCTCCAGATCTAAATCTAGAAGATCCATTTGAATCTGAATATACAGAAAAGAAGAGAAAGAGAAAATCTAAAAGAAGAAAACAAAATTCTTCTCCCGAAATGGAAGAAGATGAAAGTGAACGAAGTGGTATTTATATGTCTATGATGATTCCAGGTGAGACTATTATGAATCTTGTTACTGCTGGAATTTTGAATCCAAAGGATCTACTTAAAATGATCAATGAAACTAAGAAAAGAAATCGTTTCACTGGTGATGAGAAGGATCGTAAAGACTTTGGAAATAAATACTCAGATTGGAATCCAGATCCTAAGTCAGATGATTATATCTAATCATAATGTTCTTAGTAGAATCCTTCTTCTTATTCCCACACAGAAATTATAACAACAGTTCTAGATTCTTGTCAAGAGTTAAATTATTTTATTCTGAAAAATTGTTAGTAGTTGCTTTTTAATAAAAATGTGATATACTAATTGCTATGAAAGAAAAACCAACTAAAAATTTTAAACATTATATAGATAACGAATTTTTTTGTAAATCTATGATGGAATGGAAAAAGAACGTGGATAAAGCAAAAGCGAGTGGAGATCCACGTCCACCTGTAACAGACTATATTGCAGAATCTTTTTTAAAGATCGCAGAACATTTATCACATCGTCCAAATTTTATAAATTATCCATTTCGAGAAGATATGGTAGGAGATGGTGTAGAAAATTGTTTACTATACGCGCATAACTTTGATCCAACAAAGTCATCAAATCCTTTTTCGTATTTTACACAAATTATATACTATGCATTTTTGCGTAGAATTGAAAAAGAAAAGAAACAAGCATATATCAAATATAAGTCATTACAAATGAATGATATTGATGGTAAATTAGTTGACTGGTTAAAAGGTCAACCAGATTACTCATCATATTCAGATTTCTTGCAAAAGAACTTTTCATTGACCGAAACTGATATTGAAAAATTAGAACCACCACAGAAAAAGAAAAGAAAGAGGAGAAAGAAGAAATGAAAGTTGCATTTATATGTGATACCCATTTTGGAGTTCGAAATGACTCTCCTTTCTTTTTAGAGAATGCTATCGCATTTTTTGAAGAGCAATTCTTTCCTTATCTAAAAGAAAATAATATTCGAACTGTAATTCATCTTGGTGACTTATTTGATCGTAGAAAATATATTAACTTCAATACACTTTCTACAGTTCGTGATAAATTCTTTCAACGACTTCACGATGAAGGAATACATTTACATATCACCATTGGAAATCATGATACTTACTACAAGAATACAAATAATTTAAATTCAATCAAAGAGATTCTTGAAGATCGATATTTAAATGTTTCTATTTATGAGAAACCATCAGTAATATATTTAAATGGATATAATTTTGGTATTGTTCCTTGGATAACAAAAGAAAACGAAGAGGAAGTTCAAAAATTTATTCAGACTACTAATTGTAAAATGATTGGTGGTCACTTTGAAATTGTAGGATTCCAAGTAATAAATGGAGTATACCATACGTCTGGATTTAAAGTGTCAGAATTTAATCGTTTTGAGCGAGTACTTTCTGGTCACTTCCATATCAAACAGAGTATGGGAAATATTCATTATCTTGGAACTGCATATCAGATGAATTTTGCAGATGTTTATTCTAAGAAGGGATTTCATATCTTTGATACTGAATCTAATACTTTAGAATTTATAGAGAACGATAATGAAATTTTTCACTTGTTTACATACGATGATTCTTCGGATGAAGAGATCAAAAAGATTGCAAAGTTCATAAATGAGAAAAAGTTAAAAGGAACTTTTGTAAAAGTAAACATAAGAGTAAAAGATAAACAAGTAATTTTTGATAAGTTTATAGATGCTCTATGGGAAAAAGGCATTCAAAATCTTTCCGTACTTGAAGATTCTCTTGAAATAAACTCAGATGTTCAATTTGAAGAAAGTGATGATACAATGAGTATTATTGGAAGAGAAATTGATGCCATTGAGCGTGACTTTGATAAGGTAAAATTAAAGACATTGATTAGTGATCTTTATATGGAAAGTCTAAAAGTATGATAATCTTTAAGAAGATAAAATTTAAAAACTTTGGATCATTCGGAAATAATATGACAGAAATAGTGTTGGATAAAAATAATTCAACACTTATATGTGGTAATAATGGTTCAGGAAAATCATTTGCATTTTTAGATTCGATCACATTTGCATTGTTTGGAAAACCATTTAGAAAGATCAATATTCCACAGTTAGTAAATACTGTGAATGAAAAAGGTTGTTTGGTTGAGATTGAATTTGAACGTGGTTCTGATACTTATATTGTTCGTCGTGGTCTAGGACCGAGACTATTCGAAATCTATAAGAATGGTGATCTACTAAACCAGGATGCAAAGAGTCTTGATTATCAAGAACTTCTAGAACAGCAAATTTTAAAGATGAACTACAAGACATTCACTCAGGTAGTGATTCTTGGTAGTTCTGCATTTGTTCCATTCATGCAGTTGAGTGCATCTGATCGTAGAAATGTAATTGAAAATATTCTTGATATCAATATCTTTAGTACTATGAATGTTGTACTTAAGGGTAAAATTCTTTCTCTAAAGGAAACTTTAAAAAATTATGCTTCTAAGATTGAAATCGAAAAGGCAAAGATTTCTTCACAAGAAAATTTAATCAACACACTCGAAAAGAAAAATAAAGAAGATAATCAAGAAAAACTAGACAGAATCGAAGAACTTAAAACAAATATTTTAGAAAAAGAATCTTGGATAATATGTAATCTTTCTAATCCAGAAGAAGATATCAATAATAATTTAGAACAAACAAAGAAAAATAAAAGTAAGATACTGAGCATTACAAAAGCGATTGCTGAAGTAGAAGCAGAACAAAAGAAATTTGAAAAAGAAATAAAATTCTTTCAAGAAAATAAAACATGCCCAACATGTTCACAGAATATTGACGACAGTGTAAAGAAAAGTAAAATTCTTTCAAATAATCTAGAGATATCTGATATTCAGAATAAAGTAGATTTGGGTAATAAGTCTATTAAAGATATAGAAATGCATAATCAAAGTCTAGAAAATGCTTTGAAAGAACTACAAAAAACATTAGATCATGTAAAACAATTAAATAGAGATATTGAAGCATTTAAGACTGAAATTAAACGTATAGAATCTTCTCTGAAGAAAACTTCATTCACCGATGAGATTCATACTCAGTCTGAACATTTAAAAACATATAAATCGAATCTATTTCTACTAGATGAAGAAAAGCAACAATTTTCTGACGATCTGATGTATCACGAACTTGCAAGCGACCTACTAAAAGATGGTGGTGTCAAGGCAAAAATTATTAAGTATTATTTACCACACATGAATAAATTTATTAATAAATTCTTGACTTCAATGGACTTCTTTGTACAATTCCACCTAGACGAAGAATTTAACGAACACATTAAATCACGACACAGAGATGAGTTCAGTTATATGAACTTTAGTGAAGGTGAAAAGATGCGTATAGATCTCGCTCTTCTTCTCTCTTGGAGAGAAGTTGCAAAGATGAAAAACAGTGTACATTGCAATCTTCTTATTTTGGATGAAGTATTTGATTCATCATTGGACAGTGTTGGTATGGATGAACTTATGAAACTTTTAAAGTCTGTAAGTCAGAACTGCAATGTATATGTTATTAGTCACAAATCAGATCAACTTATGGATAAGTTTACAAACGTAATAACTTTTGAAAAGAAGAATAATTTTAGCAAGATGATAAATAACTAAATGAATAAGTCAGATAACATTAATTTTAGAGGAAAGTATAAACAATACGATCCAGACGGAAAACCGAGACTATATAAGATCGGTGATTCAGTTGAATATAATGGTAAAACTTATGTCGCAATATCTCCGAACTCTTTTAAAATTCCAACAACTCCAATTGGAGAAAGTGTTTGGAAGGAGATTAGCGAAAATCAATCTTTTTATATATCAGAATCGTCACCTGATGATAATCTTCTGAATGCAGGAGATCGTTGGTATAAACCAAGCGATGGGATTGTTTATACACTCATTCAACAAGAAAATGACCAAATCTGGGTTGAGTTTTAATTTAATGATGATACAATGGATGATATATGACACGCGAAAATACCGATAACTTTAAGAATCGTGATCAGAAAAATAATCAAGTTCCTAAGTTTAAGTTGAAGTCTGTAGCAAAGAAAGAAAAAAATTCAGAACGAAATCGACTTAAACAAAATTTACGAGATTATGTTACTGGTGGTTTGAACGATGATGACTTTGATGATGATGAAATGATGAGATAATATTATGACTACTGTGAACCTTTCAAAAAATACATTTTCAATTCTCAAGAACTTTGCAACCCTTAACTCTAACCTCCTGGTCAAACCAGGAAATGTGATCAAAACAATCACACCTTCTAAAAATGGTATGGCAGTTGCTACTGTAGAAGAAACCTTTGATACTGAATTTGGTATTTGGGATCTCAATAAGTTTCTTGGAGTAGTAAGTCTTTTCAATAATCCAAATTTTACATTTGGTGAGAAGAGTGTAAAGATTAAGAATGGTGGAGATTCGATTGTGAATTATTATTATTCAGAACCGAAACTTCTTTCTGTTCCAACTAAAGATGTAAATATGCCTCCAGTTGATCTGTCAATTGAATTGACAGAGAAGAACTTTCTAGAACTACAGAAGGCATCGTCGGTAATGCAACTTCCAGATCTTATCTTTACATCAGATGATGATAAGATTATTGTGATGGTATCTGATATCTCAGATCCAACATCAAATAGTTACAAGATTACATTAGCGACTCCAGAATCTTCAGTTCCAGAATTCATGTTCCATTTCAAGATGGAAAATATCAAAATCCTACAAGGAGATTACAAGATCAACTTTGCTAATAATATTGTAGGTGAATTTGTAAATAAGAATATTCCTCTCAAGTATTGGTTTGCTATGGAAGCAAATACCTCACGTTATGATGGATAATATGAAACCAGAAAATTTTCTATGGGTCGAAAAATATCGACCAAAAACAATTGAAGAGTGTGTTCTTCCCGTGTCGCTAAAATCAACCTTTAGCGACATGGTTGCTAAGGGGGAACCACAGAACTTGCTATTTTCAGGAACAGCAGGAGTCGGTAAAACTACAGTTGCAAAAGCACTCTGCAATGAGATGGATTGTGATTGGATTCTGATCAATTGCTCGGAAGAGGGAAATATTGATACTCTCCGAACAAAGATTCGCCAATTTGCAAGCACAGTCTCATTGAGTGGTGATGTCAAGAAGGTTGTTATTCTTGATGAGTTTGATTATTCTAATGCAAATAGCATTCAACCCGCTCTGCGAGGAGCAATTGAAGAATTTGCAAATAATTGTAGGTTTATTCTAACTTGTAATTACAAGTCACGAATTATTGAACCTATTCATTCACGATGCACTTGTATTGACTTTGTGCTTACTCCATCTGAAAAACCACAAATCGCTGCGAAGATGATGGAGCGATGCTCTTTTATTCTAAACCAGGAAGGTGTCAAGCATGATAAGAAGGTTTTAGGTCAACTTATCATGAAGCATTTTCCAGATATGCGTCGTATTTTGAATGAACTTCAAAGATACAGTGTCTCTGGATCAATTGATGTTGGTATTCTTACTTCTATTGCTGATTCTGAGATTAAGAATCTAGTTGGTTCTCTTCGCAATAAAGACTTTGCAGGAGTTCGTAGGTGGGCAGCACTCAATGCAGAGACTTCGCCACAGGAAGTCTATAGAAAAATCTACGACTCATTAGGCGACGTTCTAGAGAATCAAAGTATTCCAGAGGCGATTATAATCATAGGAGAAGCACAGTATCGTAGTGCGTTTGTAGCGGACCAGGAGATCAATCTGGTCGCTTGTCTAGTTCAAATTATGATGTCTTGTGCTTTTAAATAATATGCTATCTGAATTTTTAAATTCTATTAATCAGACTAAAAAGAATCTAATTACTGAAGATTCTAGAAATGAAAAAGAATATTTACCATTTGTAGTAAATAAATGTTTTTCTTATTTTCCAGACACTATTTTTCACGCAAATCGTATGAATCATATGCCATTTTTGGATAAAAAGATGCAATATGACTATCTTTTACATTCGGTTTCTAAACGAAAACGGTTCTCAAAGTGGGTAAAACCTGAAGAAAATAGTAATATAGAACATATTAAAGAGGTTTTCGGATACTCTACAAAGAGAGCGATGGAGGTAGAAACCCTATTACCTATGGATAAGATCAAGGAAATGACCAACAAGGGTGGTCAAAAAAGGTAAAACAATAAATATTTTCTATAATATGGAGCATATTATGGAAGATATTTTTGAGGGATTGGGTGTAGAAGTACAATTAAAGACAGAAGAAGACTTTCTTAAGGTTAAAGAAACTTTAACTAGAATTGGTGTTTCTTCAAAACAAGACAAAAAATTATATCAATCTTGTCATATCCTACACAAGCGTGGACGATATGCTATAATGCATTTTAAAGAAATGTTTATACTAGATGGTCTAGAAAGTGATATGTCAGTTGATGATCTTGGAAGAAGAAATACTATAGTTAAACTTTTAGTAGATTGGGGTCTGGTGAATGCAGTTGATCCTGCCAAGTTTGCCGAACCACAACTCTCATTAGCGAGATTAAAAATTATTCCACATAAAGAAAAGAAAGATTGGCAGTTGATTCCAAAGTATCACATTGGAAAGTGATATAGATATGGGTGGAGATTTATATCATGAACAAAATGCAAGCAATTGGTGCTCCATTTCTACTTGAACATTCTTCGTGTTCAAATTTAAAACCAAAGTTTTTTGAATGGACTAGAGAAGATTGCGATACGAAAGTTTATATCGATGGCGGTATTGCTTTAGGTATTAACATAGATAAAAAACCAGGAGAGAGAAAGATTGCATGGGTATGTGAGTCCCGTGCAATTTTTCATATGTCAACTATTCCAAGAGATCTTTGGGAAAAGCATTTATTGGATATATCAAATGCATATGATGTAGTATATACATCTGAAAGATCAATTGTAGGAAAATATCCAAATATTAAATTTGCATTTGCTGGAAGCAATCTTCCTTGGGTTCGTGATGTTGCAGTTCATAATAAAACAAAAAATTGTTCTTTAATTGCATCTCCAAAGAAATATGCATTTGGTCACGCTCTTCGCCATCATTTTGCTGATAAGTTTAAAGATAAGATTGATCTTTTTGGTGGAGTTGCTGGATCTAAACGTCTTGGTAGTAAACCATTTGAAGGAAAAGAAGAAGCACTCAATGATTATAGATTCTCTTTGATTATTGAGAATGATAAGTATGAAACTTACTATACTGAAAAACTAACAGACGCATTTGCTACTGGAACTATTCCAGTCTATTGGGGCACTCCTGATATTGGTAATTACTTCAATCATGAAGGAATAATTGAACTTACTCCTGATTTTGATATTGACAGTTTAACTGAACAATTGTATAATAGTAAGATTGAAGCAGTTAGAGATAACTTTGAAAGGGTACAGAATCTGCTTTCAGCAGATGATATGCTGTATAAACAAATAAATGAAAACTGAAATTGTTTCATTCTATTGTGATATTGATGATCGAACATATTATAGCGATCATGCTCGTCGTTTTCGTATAAATTGTAATGAAAATAATATTCCACACGATATTCGTGAACTTCCATCAAGAGGAGAATATCGTTTAAATTGTTTGGCAAAACCAAAATTTATTCTTGATATTTTTCATGAAAAGAAAAAACCATTTGTATGGATGGATGTTGATTCATTAATTCACAGTGAACTTAGTGTATTTGATGAAATGGAAGGAAAGGTTGATTTAGGATTCGCATATCAATCTATTAATCCAACAAGAGATCCTAGATTTCCAAAGGCATCCCCAATATATTTTTCTTACAATGAATTAGTAGAAGAATTTATAAAATATTGGATTGAGCAATGTGAAGAGAATGAAAAAGGAAATAGTCAAAAAGTTTTTGATCATGAAATCTTAATGGGTATAGTTCTTCCAAAATTTATGAATAAACTAAAATTAGCATGTTTACCAATTAATTATGCAATATGGCCTAGGACTGGTATCCCACAAGGTATGAAACCAATGATCACTATGGGAATTGCTGATGGTGCTTCTAAAGAAAAATCATTAAGAGAAATGGGATTAACAGAAGATATTATTAAATTTAATTTAGTAGGCGATAAATGAAACCTATCATTATAAATGCAGATTATATGATATCTCCAGATGAAATTCCAGATGTATTGTCTTCAACAGAAATACACTTTACAAGATTTGGGAATAATCAATTTCCAAATGGAGAACCATCGTTTACTGATGAAAATTCATATAAAATATTTTGTCATGTAAATGAACCAACAACTTCTAGATGGGTTGAACCTATAGAAAATATTATAAAGCATCACAAAAAGTATGATAAAATTGTAACATCAAATCCAGAAGTTTTAGATAAATGTTCAAATGCAAAGTTCATGGTGTACGGAACAACATGGTTAAATAAGTCAAAACATCATTCAGATTCATTTGGAAAATTTACTGATAATTTAGGAAATCTTAAGAAAGACTTAAGTCTTTCTATGGTATGTGGATCTTTATCTGGAAAACCTGGATATAATTTAAGACATGCTATATTTCAAAATCAAGATAAAATTACAGTATCTAAAAAATTTTATAGTTCAACACGATTTAAAATACCAAATATTCCAACACTTCCAAATGATGATAAAATACATCTATTTAATAGCATGTATTCGGTAGCAATTGAAAGTACAGAAGAAGTAAATTATTTTTCTGAAAAATTAATTGATTGTTTAATTACTAAAACTATTCCGATTTATTGGGGATGTCCAAATATATCAGATTTTTTTGATACAAGTTATTGGATTCCAATTCAAAATGTATTTGAATTTAAATATACTGAAAAATACTATTATGATAATATTGATAAAATAAATCAAAATTATGAAAAATCAAAAATATATTGTAAAAACTTATTTAAAAGGATAATTGAATTATGATTGTACAAGTAATAATGACTAAAAATGAATTATTTTTAATAAAAGAAATGATGCCTTTGTGGAAAAAATATGCAGATGGATTTGTTTTTATGGATGATGAATCTGATGATGGAACATATGAATTTTTAATTGAAAATAAAGAAAAATATAATATATTATCTGTATTAAAAACAAGTAATTCAAGTGAACGATTGGTTGTTGAATCAAATGTTCGTCAAAGATTATTTGATGAAGCATTTAAATATTCTGGAAATATAATCTGTATGGATACTGATGAATATTTAGATGGATCTCTAACCAAGGAACAATTAGAAGATATATTAAATAATAATCCAAATACTTTAATTTATTCGCAATGGATTCAATATACTGGTAAAAATCAAATTAGAGTTGATGGTCCTTGGCGAACCAATTTTAAAGATAGAATAGGGTCTTATAGAGTGGAATGTAAATATAAAGATGCACAAATGCACGCAGAACACTTACCAAATCCTGGAAAAGTTGCAACTATAGATCCACAACTTATTTTTATAGCGCATTTACAATGGTTGGATAAAGAAACAGTTGCTATTAAACAATATTTTTATAAAATATTAGATTATGTTAATAAACTTAAATTTAATGCTAATGTAGTTTCTTCTATAGAATATGATTACTCTGTTAATAATTTTAATTGGGAATTTAAAAATTTTCCAATTGATCTTAAAATTAAAGAAGATATTTATAAACTTGACAATCCTAAAAATGGATTCAAATTTAAGTATATTAAAGATAATATTAAAAAATATAACATACCAAATTTAAACGATTGGGGAATGAATATTCATGAATAATATTATTAAAAATTTAAAATAATTTTTCATAAACTATTTTAGTATTGTAAATATAAAAAAATAAATTATAATTATGAAAAGTGAAAAAATATTAGTACTCACAGGAACTTCTGATATTTTAAGATCTTCAGAAGAAACTGATGCAACTATGCAGGAAGTTTTTAATTTAACTTTACCTTCTAAACAAAGATATGTAAAAAAACATGGTTATGATTTATTATGTTTACAATCTTTTGGATCGAATGAGACAAATGGATTCCAAAAAACTCATATAGGATTTATGAGATTATTAAAAGCATTTGAAATGTTAAATTATTATGATATTGTGATGTGGATAGATGCAGATTCATTGATAACAAATTTAGATTATAAATTACAAGATTTTCAACTAGATGAACAAAATTGTTTTTATGCTTCTTGGGATTGGACAGGAAAAGAAACTATAAGCACTGGAAATTTTATACTAAAAAAAACAGAAAAGATAAATGAATTTTTAAATGCAGTTATACAGGTTGGAAAATATATAATTGAAACTAATCAATGGGGTCAAGAACAAACAACAATAAATCTAATTTATAGAAATACTAATCTAAACAATAATATAAAAATATTAGATCATTCATATTTGAATGGTGTTCCTCTAGAATTAATGGAAATTGATTGTTGGAAAAATAGACAAAAAATTAATTATCCATGGAATAATAAACATTTTTTAGCACACATTACAGGAATATCTAATACAGATAGAATTAATATTATTAACAATATATTTAAGGATTATTTATAATGAAAAATTACTCTCAAAATAATGAACAAGATATAATTTTAGAATACTTATCAAATAATAATATGGAATCTGGTAAATTACTTGATTTAGCAGCATTTGATGGAGAAACATATAGCAATACTAGAGCAATAATGTTAAAATATCCCCAATGGAGAGGAGTGTTCGTAGAACCATCTGCATATTCTTTTTATAAATTATTTAAGTTATATCAAGAAGAACCAGAAAGAGCAGAATTGGTAAATATGATTATAACAGAAGAACGCTTAGTGAATGATGATTCATTTATTGAATTTTATGATACTCCGACACATTCAGCAGCATCATCTGTTGAAATATCTAATGTGCATAGATTCATATCAAAAGTAAATAGTAAAGGTTTTTCAGTAGATCCTAGAAAAATTTTTGTCGGTAAAATGGGATTGCGAGAATTACTGAATAATTTTAATGATTCTAATTTTGAATTTATGAATATAGATGTTGAGGGAAATTCTGCTAAAATGGTATTGCAAGAATGGTTTAATCCATTAGACTATGGATGTAAACTTATTTGTATAGAACATGATAACTATTTACAACCACTTTGTACTAAATTTAACAGTTTAGGATATAGGACAATTGCATTTACTGGTGAGAATTTAATTTTTGGAATATAAAATTAATTATTTCAAATAATTAATATCAATAAAAGAGATATAATATGAAAATAGTGTATATTACTGGATGTCTTGGATTTATTGGATCATATATTACCCGTCTTTGCTTGGAAAGAGGATGGTATGTTAAAGGTGTGGATAAAATAACATATGCTGCAAATAAAGATTTACTAAAAGAATTTCAACAATATAAAAATTTTTCATTTGTACATTGTGATATAAATGATCTTAAATTTTTATATGACTGTGATTATATCATTAATACTGCTGCTGAAACACACGTTGGTAATTCTATCGCCAATAGTGATGATTTTGTCAAATCAAATATAAATGGTGTACATAATATATTAGAACTTATACGAAATTATAGACAAGAGACTGGTAAGATTCCAACTTTATTACATTTTAGTACGGATGAAGTATATGGAGATATATCAGAAGGATCACACACAGAAACTGATTTACTAAAACCATCTAATCCATATTCTGCAACAAAGGCGGCAGCAGATATGTTAATTCTTGCTTGGTCTAGAACATATGGAATACCATATGTTATTGTTAGACCAACTAATAATTATGGTATTGGACAATATATTGAAAAATTAATACCAAAAACATGTAAGTATTTAAATTTGGGAAGAAGAGTTCCATTGCATAATAATGGAACTCCAATTAGAAATTGGTTACATGCTGAGGATACAGCAAGGGCAGTTTTAACAATTATAGATAAAGAAATTAAAAATGAAATATACAATATCTGTGGTGGTTTTGAACAGTCAAATATTGAAACTGTAAAGCAAATATTTTCTCTTTATGATATTAATAATAATAAATTAGAAGATTATATAGATTTTTCTTGTAATAGACCAGGACAAGATGTAAGATACGCTTTGGACGATTCTAAACTTAGATCACTTGGATGGAATCCAATCATGAAGTTTAATTGTGAATTATCTAAAATAGTATCTTATTATAAGGAAAAATTTATATGGTAAAGGATCAAGATAAATATCTAGCAGCAGATCTAATAGCAGATTTTTTAGAAGAAAAAAAAATTGATATTGTTTTTGGTATAATTGGTTCTGCGAATTCTTATATTTTTGATTCAATACAAAATAAAAAATATACTAAAGTAATTTATGTTCATCATGAACAAGCAGCAGTTATGTCTGCTGGTGCATATTTTAGAACTAATGGAAAACTTTCAGCAGCAATTGTAACTGCTGGAGGTGGATCAGCAAATGCATTTACTGGAGCACTTTGTAATTGGGCAGATTCTATACCGTGTATTATTATATCTGGTCAAGAATCTAGTAAATATATGCAACAACATGCTAACTTGAGAATGCAAGGAACTCAAGGTTTTTTTATTACTGAATCAGTAAAAAATATTGTTAAAAAAACTACTTTGATTTCGGAAAAAAATCAAATATTACATTCATTAGAAGAGGCATACCATTTATGTTTGGATGGAAGACCAGGACCAGTATGGGTAGATATACCAATGGATATGCAATCTTCTATATTGAATAAACAAGATCTAATTAGATATAAAATATCAACAAAAGAAAAATTAACAAATTTTGATTTAATTTCTGATATTGGAAATCTTATAAAAAATTCAAAACGACCAGTAATAATGGCTGGTCATGGAATAAAATTATCAAATTCTGAAAATAATTTTAAGCAACTTATAGATAAATTAAAAATTCCAGTCTTATTAACATGGTCTGGTATTGATATATTACCATACGATCATTTATTTAATTTTGGTTGTTCTGGAGTATATGGTCAGAGATGTGCAAATTTTATAGTACAAAACTGTGATCTGCTAATCGTAGTTGGAAGTCGCTTGGCAATACCACAAACTGGTTATAACATAAATCAATTTGCCCCACACGCAAAAATAGTAATGATTAATAATGATGAAAATGAATTAAAGAAACATTCTCGCTATGATATAAAATTTAATATAGATTGTAAATTATTTATAGATAAATTATCTAATTTAGATATTGATTCTAATCATGAATCATGGCATAAAAGATGTCTACAATATAAATCAGATTTTCCAATTATCGAACAATGTCATATAGATGATAATAAAAAATATGATAATTCTTATGTACTTATTAATAATTTATCTGATTTTTTAGATGAGGATCATGTAGTTGTTATTGGTCAAGGAACTCCTCTTCCATGCTGTCACCAATCTTTAAAAATTAAAGAAAAACAAAAAGTGTTTGCTTCGAATGGATTAGGTGAAATGGGCAATGGATTACCTTCTGCTATTGGAGCAGCATTTGCTGCTAAAGGAAAAAATGTAATACTTCTTGATGGGGATGGAAGTATGATGATGAATTTACAAGAACTACAAACAATAGTGGGATATAATCTTCCAATTAAAATAATTATATTTAATAACGAAGGATATTTATTTATTAAACATACACAAAAAATGTTGTTTAATGGTAGATATACTGGAGTAAATGCTGAAACTGGAGTAAGTATGCCAAAATTTGAAAAAATAGCAAATGCTTTTGGTATATCATACTTCAATACAAAAAGAAATACAATAAAAGAGTTTTTATCATGCAACGGAGCAGCAATTTATGAATGCTTTATGAATCCAGAGCAAGATTTAGTTCCAAAAGTAAAAGGTATTTTACAAAAAAATCAAATATTACCTCCTCCACTAGAAGAAATGTCTCCTCTTTTACCAATCGATGTGATTGAGCAAAATATGATAATACCAGTTAACGAAATTTCATATAACATTAGAAAATGATATTAACATTACAAACTATACCTTCTACTTTATTATCTGAATTGTTATGTCATTCTGATTTAGATGGAATTGTTCTTGATACAGAACATGGTTGTTTTAATAATGAGACATTATATTCTTGTATTCAAATAATTACATCAAATAATAAAAAGTGTTTTGTTCGATTTACAGATCTAAATAAACAACTTGTAAGAATGTGTCTAGATGCCAGAATAGACGGAGCAATTTTTTCTACAGTTGAGAACGAACAACAAGTAAAGGAAATACTTGATTTTTGTACTTATCCATGTTATAATGGAAAAAGAGGATGCGGATTAGTTAGAGAAAATTTATGGGGAAAACATAAATTATCCACAAATAAACCTATTATAATTGCTCAACTTGAAACGAAAGAAGGAGTAGATAATATTGATATTATTTGCAACTCAGATTTCAATTATTATATAATTGGACCATTTGATCTCTCGAATAGTTTAGGTTGTGTAGGAGATTGGCAAAATATAAAATATAAAAACTATATAGAAAAAATTTATAATAAAATTTCTAAAAATAAAATTGGTATTTTTCTACCAACCATAAAAAATATAGAAACTGTAAAAAGACAAGATATCCATGAACACGGAATTGTCATTATTGGTATGGATACAGAATATATAAAAATAGGAATGAATACTATTTGGAATATGATTATATGATTAAAGAATTAATTGAACAATTAAAAAATATTTCAACAAATTATGGTGTAATTGGAATGAAACAATCTTTTGAAGATGAAGGTGTATCTTTAGATGATGTCATCTCTGTTAGAAGACTAACAGATATATGCAATCTTAAAAGTTTTGTAAAAATTGGTGGATGTGAAGCAAAAACTGATATTTTAAATTGTATAAAAGTAGGAGTAAATTCTGTAATTGCTCCAATGGTTGAAACAAAATTTGCTCTTAGTAAATTTACAAACTTTGTAGAAAATTACAAAGATATAGTAGATTCATACATTGTCATTGAAAGTAAAACTGCATATTCTAATATTGATGAAATTTTAGATTTTGGAAAAGATAAACTTTCTGGTATTGTAATTGGAAGATCTGATTTTTCAAAATCATATAATATGTCAAAAGATTATGTTGACAGTGATTTCATTTATGAAAAGGTCGAGATAATACTAAATAAGGCAAAAAAATATAACATATCAACTACAATGGGTGGAAGTATTTCTGTTCGCAGTGTAGACTTTATAAAAGATATGAATAAAAAGAAGTTACTAGATAAAATAGAAACAAGAAATATTGTTATTAGTCTAAACGATAATACAATTAATAAAATTGATGATTGTATTAAAAATAGTTTAGAATTTGAAATGGAATTATTAAAATTTAAATATAAACTTTCTACCTTGACCAGTGAAGATTATTCTACAAGAATAAAAATTCTTTCAGGTAGGTGTTAATATGAATCGATATGAAACTCTAAGAAATATTTTACATCAACAAAAATGTTTTAAAACAATTTGTGGTGCTGGAAACGAAGATAAAGTTCATGTTAAAAAACTTGCATTTATCTATACATTAGCAGGAACTACAATTCTTGATGTTTCTGCTAATGTTGATGTAGTTAAATCTGCAACTGAAGGAATAGATTTAGCATATCAATATGCTCCAAAACTTGGAATTGAAATTAAAACTAGACCGTATATTATGGTTAGTATAGGTATGCCTGGAGATCATCATGTTAGAAAGTCTTACATTGATCCTTTAACATGTATAGGATGTAGTTTATGTATTCCAGTTTGTCCAACTGATGCAATACCTAAAGATTTTATATTGAAACTTGATGTGTTTCAGTCTTTGGGTGGTAGTTTTGAAAAAGAAGATCAGTCTAAAGAAATTGTAGTTAAAGATTTATGTATTGGTTGTGGAAAATGTAGTAATATTTGTCCAAAAAAAGAAGTAATTTCCTATAGGCATAATGCTAGAGAATTGATGGTTCTTCTTCCAAAATGCATCGAAGCAGGTGCAGAATTATTTGAATTACATGCTGCTGTTGGTGAAGACGAGATCACAATGGAAGAATGGAAATTAATAAACCAAATCAATGATAAAAATTATAATTCAATGTGTCTAGATCGCTTGAATCTTGGTAATTTAAAGTTGGAACATAGAATTGCTGAAGCAAAACGAGTTGGAGGAGATCGTGTAATTATTCAAGCAGATGGTTATCCTATGAGTGGTGGTGAAAATGATTACAACACCACTCTTCAAGCAGTATCGTGTGCGGATGTTATAAATAAAAAATTTAATATGAAAATCAATAAGAAGAGAGAATTAGATAGATTAGGAAAACCAAAAATTTCATCTAAAAAAATATATAAAAATATTGATGATAAAGATAATATTCCAATAGTATTATCTGGTGGTACTAATGCTTTAAGTAAATCTTTATCAGATATGGTTAATGTTAGAATAAATGGTGTTGCAATAGGAACATATGCTAGAGATATTGTAGAAGAATATATAATAGTTAATGATTTTTATGAAAATGATAATATGATAAGATTAGCATATGATAATGCAAAAAATTTAATAGAGATTAATAATGCAAAATAAAAAATTAGTAATTGCGGTAGATTTTGATGGAACTTTATGCACTTATGCATTTCCAGAAATAGGAGAACAAAAAGAACATCATAAATCATTAATGAATTTATTAATAAAATTAAAACAAAACGGACATAAACTAATATTATGGACTAATAGAGGAGATAATGATCGATATAAATCCTTAACAGAAGCAATTGATTGGTGTAAAGAAAAAGGTTTAGAATTCGATCAAGTTAATAAAAATTTACCAGAAAAAGAAGCAACAAAACTATCTGGATATAGTCCTAAAATTATCGCAGATTATTATATTGATGATAAAGCATTATCTTTTGGAGATTTGCACTCTATTGAAAATTCTATGAATATTTTATATAAAATTGAAAAAATATGAAAATTTTAATTACTGGTGCTAACGGATTTTTGGGTTCAAATATAACTAAATTGTTTATTAAAAATAATTTTAATATTTTATGCATTTCACAAAATAATAATAATTTATTACCAATTATTAATAATATTAAATTTATAAAAAATATTAAAAATAATTATAATGATTTAGAATCTGAAATTTTAGATTTCAATCCAAATATTATTTTACATACAGCATGGTATGGCGGAAATAAATATAAAGATGTTAATCATTTAGATCAATATAGAATAAATTATGAGTTAGGTTTAAGTTTATTAGAAATTTCAAACAAGTTAAAGAATAAATCAAAATTTATTGGGTTTGGAAGTTTTGCCGAATACGGTAAAATATCACGTAGAGCAAAGGAATCTCAATCTGATAATCCAAATACACACTATGGAATGGCAAAAAGTAGTTTTAAAAATATTTCAAAATTATTTTGTGAACAAAATAATATTTCTTGGAGTTGGATAAGACCTTGCTATGTTTATGGAAATGGTGATGTGGCAACAAGATTGATACCATCTGTAATTACAAAATTAAAAAATAACGAACAAATTACATTAAATAGTTGTGATACTATTATAGATTATATTCATATTGATGATTTTTGTTCTGGAGTAAAGAATATTATTGATTATGATCTAACTGGAGTATATAATATATGTTCTGGAATGGAATATAATTTAAAAGATATTCTTACTTTTTTAGAAAGTAAAACTAAAAATAAAATAATATTTGATGCTACTTTAAATAGAGAGTATGCATCAAAATATATTTGTGGATCTAATGAAAAATTAAAATCTTTTACTAGTTGGAAACCAGAAAAAATATTAAATATAGAATTGGAAAAAATGTTAAATGAATGCTGAATTAAGTAAAAATATAACCTTAATTGAAGATTATTATTGGCCTACTAAAAGTTTATCAACTTTTGAAGCAACTAAAGAAACATTAAATATGATTAATGGTTTAAATCCATTTATTAAAAATAAAAATGTAATGGTTCAAGCGGGTGGAAATTGTGGTATGACACTTAGACCTTTTATTTCTATATTTAATACAATTTATACCTTTGAACCTGATCCCATAAATTTTAAATGTTTATGTTTAAATGTACCTGAAGATAATGTCATTAAAATTCAAAGTTGTGTTGGTAAAGATCATGAATTAGTAAAAATGGATTTTGTTGGAAATGATCAAGGATCTGGACATATAATAGGTTCTGGTAATATTCCCACATTTAAAATTGATGATTTAAATCTAAATGAATGTGATTTAATTATGTTAGATATCGAAGGTTTTGAATTAAATGCATTAAAAGGAGCAATTAAAACTATAGAAAAATATAAACCAGTTTTATGTATAGAATATTATGAACCTTGGTTAAATAGATATGGTTATAGTTTAAATGATATTTATAATTTCATGCAAAGTTATAACTATAAATTAGCAAGCAACTATAGAACTTCTTATAGTATTGATTTAATTTTTATTAATGAAGGATAATAATATGATTGATGTGAATTTATCTGGTGATGAAATTGATCGTAAGATTAGAGAACTTGTTCAATTAAAAAGAAAACAAACAAAAAAATGGATTCAGGGGAAGGATACAGTTCAGTATGCTGGTAATTATTTCGATGATGAAGAATTTATTGCTGGTATAGATTGTTTTCTTGATGGTTGGTTAGTTCTTGGAGATCAAGGTCTTCGTTTTGAAAGACAATTCAAAGAAAAACTTGGAAAACAACACGGTGCTTTAGTAAATAGCGGATCAAGTGCTAATCTTTTAATGATTACTGCATTAAAGTCTAAAAGACTTTATAATTTTGGTCCAGAGACAAAGATAATTACTCCTGCTGCTGGTTTTCCAACAACAATCAATCCAATTATCCAAAATGGTTTTCAACCAGTTTTTGTCGATATTGAAGTTGATACTTTAAATCTAAATTTAGATCGAGTTGAACAAGCAGCAAAAAATGGTGCTAAAGTTCTTGCATTTGCACATGTACTTGGCAATCCACCTAATATGGATAAGTTAATGGAGATTGTTGAGAAGTATAATCTTATTCTTCTTGAAGATTGTTGTGATGCTCTTGGTAGTAAATATGATGGTAAATTACTAGGATCTTTCGGTCAATTTGCATCATGTTCATTTTATCCTGCACATCACATTACAATGGGAGAAGGAGGATTTGTTGCATCTAAGACTGATGAACAAGATACAGTAATTAAAAGTCTTCGTGAATGGGGAAGAGGTTGTTATTGTTCTGGTAAGGGTGCTTCATGTCTTCGAAATGGAATGTGTAAGAAGAGATTCAGTGAATGGTTGCCAAGTTTTCCTGGAGTAATATTTGATCACAAATATGTCTATGAAGAGATTGGTTATAATCTAAAACCAATTGAAATGCAAGCGGCAATAGGATTAGTTCAACTTAAAAAGTTAGATAAGATTATTGAACTTCGCAAGAAAAACTTTAATCGTCTATATCAAATCTTTTCAAAATATGATAAGATTTTTCATCTACCAAAAGCAACTGAAAAATCAGATCCTTCTTGGTTTGCATTTCCATTAACAGTTAAAGATGGAGTACATCTTAAACGAAATGAATTTACTATGTATCTTGAAGATAATAAGATACAGACTAGAAATTATTTTGGTGGCAATGTTCTACTACAACCAGCATATGATGGAATTTATGCTGGTAATGCAAAGAAAGATTTTCCAGTTGCAACAAAAGTTACTACTGATACGTTCTTTTTAGGAACTAGTCCAGTTATAACAGATGAACAATTAGATTATATTGAAATAACAGTTAATAATTATTTTAATAAAGCAAATAATATTAGAATTTAATCATGAAAAAGATAGCATTAATAACAGGAATTTCTGGTCAAGATGGATCATATCTAGCAGATTTACTTTTATCTAAAGGTTACGAAGTACACGGAATTATTCGTAGATCTTCTTCCTTTAATACATCAAGACTAGAACATCATATTCAAAATCCAGAAGTATATAATAAATCTTTATTTTTACACTATGGAGACTTGACAGATTATACAACAATTGAAAAATTAATTCATAAGTGCAATCCAGATGAAATCTATAATCTTGGAGCACAAAGTCATGTTAGAGTTTCGTTTGATGCTCCAGTTTATACTGGAGAAACAGTTGGAATTGGTACATTAAACGTGCTAGAAGCAATACGAACTGTACAAACACTTACAGGAAAACAAATACGTTATTACCAAGCAAGTAGTAGTGAAATGTTTGGTAAGGTTCAAGAAGTACCACAAAAAGAAACAACTCCATTATATCCAAGATCTCCTTATGGTTGTGCAAAAGTATATGCTCATCATCTCACTATAAATTATAGAGAATCATACGATATACATGCTTCATGTGGAATTTTATTTAACCATGAAAGTCCACGTAGAGGAGAAACATTTGTAACTCGTAAAATTACTAGAGCAGTTGGTAGAATTTATCAAGGTCTTCAGAAGAAATTATATCTTGGTAATCTAGATGCATATCGTGATTGGGGATTTGCAGGAGACTATGTTGAAGCAATGTGGATGATGTTGCAACAAGATAAACCTGATGATTATGTAGTTGCTACTGGAAAAATGATAACTGTTCGAGAATTCTGTCAAAAGGCATTTGCCAGATACAGTATGAATTATGAAGATTATATTGAAGTCGATTCAAAATATTATCGTCCTGCTGAAGTAGATCAACTATTAGGTAATCCAACTAAAGCAAAAGAGAAACTAGGATGGGAACCAAAAACAGATGTATATCAACTAATTGATATGATGGTAGATCATGACTTTGAGTTAGCAAGAAAAGAAAGAATCATTGAGATATATGATAAAAAATTAAATCCTACTGGTTCTAGTTTTGTATAAATACAACTAAAGGATATTGATTATGAAACCAAAAGTCGCTCTCTGCATGATCGTTAAGAATGAATCTCATATCATTCACGAATGCTTAAATTCAATTTACAAGTATGTTGATTACTGGATTATTTCAGATACTGGTTCAACTGATGGAACTCAGGATATAATTCAAAACTTTTTCAAAGAAAAAGGAATTCCAGGAGAACTCCACCAAGATGAGTGGAAGAACTTCGGTCATAATCGAACACTAGCACTTCGTCATGCGGATGGAAAAGCAGACTATGTTTGGATGATTGATGCTGATGATAAAGTAGAAGGTAATTTTGTATTTCCAGAGAAGATGGAAGCAGATGGTTATGTTCTACGAATCGGTAAACCAGACTTTTCTTGGTGGAGAACTCAAATATTCAAGACTGACTCTAAATGGGAATATAGAGGAGTTCTTCACGAATATCCAGCATGTTCAATTAAAGAACAACCAGTTCTAACAAAACTTGAAGGAGACTATAGAGTAGATGCTAGAACTCTAGGTGCAAGAAATGTTGGAATTTCTACTATAGAAAAATATACTAGAGATGCAGAAACTTTAGAAAAAGCATTACTTGATGAACCAGGTAATACAAGATATCAGTTTTATCTTGCACAATCATATTTTGATTCTCAGCAATATGAAAAGGCAATTGACGCATATAGAAAAAGAGCAGAAATGGGCGGATGGGCGGAAGAAGTTTATTACTCACTTTATCGCATAGGAATTGCAAGAGCACTACTTG
>ERZ869929.320-NODE-320-length-32593-cov-14.939087_pt1 | contig 32593 bp, 53 predicted proteins | sample MGYA00579312_ERZ869929 | MGnify/ENA primary metagenome ERZ869929 (study PRJEB32216, sample SAMN09231818) | wastewater metagenome | place: USA: Maryland | collected 2016-08-09 | study: EMG produced TPA metagenomics assembly of the PRJNA472060 data set (Reclaimed... | reverse complement strand
AGCTTCTGTAGAGATGCGCAGTTCAGAACCTTGGGGGTAAGCTTGACCCATGCCTAACCCACCGAAGCCAGTCGAGCTAAAAATCTTGCAGGGCAATCCTGGCAAAAGACCCTTGCCATTGAACGATGCAATAGCCCCAATGGAGTACGGATACAGGCCACCGCTTAGGGAATTAGGTGAAGTCGGCAAGCAATTCTGGGACTCAATCTTTGATGCTGGTGAAATCTGGATCAGCATTAGGACCGACACCGAGTTGGTGCAACTTGTGTGTGAGCAGCTTGACCGCCGAGAGCTAATCAAGAAACAAATTGAGCAAGACCCAACTGACCCTGTTTGGTTCCGGCAAGCTAACGAGATTGAAAAGCAAATCATCCACAGCTTGTCGCTACTAGGCTTCACGCCAGCCGACAGGACACGCCTTGGCTTAGTATCAGCTAAGACCAAGAGCAAGCTCGAGGAACTACTAGCCAAGAAGGCACAGCGTGATCTCTAGCTGGCCACCTGCTTACCTAACAGCAGTTGACCCAGAAGCCGTTGAGCGTGGAGATGGCGAGTATGCCATTGAGTTCACAGAGGCATTTGGCTCTATCGGTAAAGATGGTGTGGCTGGTCGAGCAGGTCAACCCCTAACCCTAAGACCCTGGCAACGAGAGCTAGTCAAAGCTGTCTATGCCAAAGATGCTGATGGTGGGCTAAAGTTCCGAACTGCCCTAATTGGGATGCCCCGAAAGAACGGCAAGTCAGCTCTATCATCTGCTGCCTTTGGACTTTACAGCTTGATAGCTGAGGGAATCGAGGGTGGCGAAGTCTATTCAGTAGCAGCAGAAAAGGAACAGGCTCGCATTGTGTTTGGCGAGGCTAAGCGCATGGTCGAGCAGTCCGAGTTGTCTGAGCTTTGCACCTTGTATCGAGATGCAATCTTTGTGCCGTCAACCAACAGCGTTTACCGAGTCGTGTCTGCCGAAGCCTACTCAAAGGAAGGTCTAAACCCTAGCCGAGTGATTATGGATGAGCTACACGCTCACAAAGACCGGACCCTATTCGATGTATTCCAGCTCGCAATGGGAAACAGAGGCAAGCTCGGACAGTTAATCGCCATCACAACGGCAGGTCAAAAGACCGACATGACAGGGCAAGACTCAATCGCCTATAACTTGTTTCAATACGGAAAGCGAGTTGCCAGCGGTGAAGTAGATGACCCTGCCTTCTTTATGGCTTGGTGGGCAGCACAAGATGAGGCAGATCACCACGACATCGAGGTATGGAAGTCAGCTAACCCAGGCTTTGATGACCTAGTTTCTGCCGATGACTTTGCCTCAGCGGTTAGGCGAACACCTGAGCCAGAGTTTAGAACCAAACGACTAAACCAATGGGTCAGCTCGATGAACGCTTGGCTACCTAACGGCACTTGGCAACCCCTAGCCGAACAGAGAGAACTAAAGCCAGACGAGGACATCATCATTGGCTTTGACGGCTCTTTCAACGGCGACTGCACCTCACTTGTCGGTTGCACAATTCCCAAAGAGGATGAAAAGCCCTACCTGTTTATGATTCACACCTGGGAAAAGCAACCCGAGGACACCGATGATTGGCGTGTAAACACCCAAGAAGTTGAGGATAAAATCATCCAATTCTGCTCAACTCACAATGTCAAAGAGATAGCCTGTGACCCTTATCGCTGGCAAAGATCGATGGATGCCATGCTTGAGATGGGCTTACCTGTCATCGAGTTCCCCTCAACCAGCCCTAGCCGTATGGTAAGTGCTTGCCAAAAGTTCTACACATCGGTCACCGAGCAGACAATGATTCACGATGGCGACCCTTTGCTTGAGCGACACCTAAGCAACGCTGTTGTCAAGATTGACCGCTTAGGACCAAGAATTGTAAAAGAGCATCGAGGCTCACCCCGAAAGATTGACGCTGCTGTGGCAGCAGTCATCGCCTTTGATAGGGCAACTGTTGGTAGAGTAGAGGATGAACAGCTTGTCCCTCAATTCTTTATCTAAGGCGGTTATGGCAACCTCACTACAAATAGCCGGTGCAACTGCAATCACAATCGGAGTTGGCCTTATTTACATTCCAGCAGGGCTTATCATTGGTGGCATTTTGGCGGTCTTGTTTGGCCTTGCTGCCGAAAGGAAATAACTAAGTGCTAAACAACTTATTTGAGAAGCGTGGCATCAGCTTCCAGACAATCTGGGGTTCAGGTAATGACCTAGATGTGATGAACCAGTCAGGCACAATCGTCAATAACGAGTCTGTGTTTAAGGTCAACGCAATCTTCTCGGCTGTCAGCCTTATCTCTGACACAATCTCGACTTTGCCAGTTGACTCATACATCCGTAGAGATGGTGCTCGCTTTGCATTTAGACCTAGACCAGCTTGGGTACAACAGCCAGATGTTGACACAACTAAAGAGGCTTTCTACGGCTCACTAATTGTTTCGATGTTGCTTGACGGCAACGGCTTTGTCAGAGTCTTTAGAGATCGTCAAGGTCGAGTCATCAACATGACAGTCCTCAACCCAACCAAGGTGCAGATACAAAAGAACAAGGTTGGCGGAACTGTTTACATCTACGAGGGTGAAAGCAAGCCACTAACTAAAGACGAGATGATTCACATCCCAGATGTTGTTAGACCTGGTGAAACCCGAGGCATCTCTCGAGTGACTGCACTCAAAGACAACTTCGGGCTTGCTATCGCACTAGAGTCCTACGCAGCTAGATTCTTTGGACAAGGTGCAAGCACTAACGGCATCATCGAGTTTCCTGGCAACCTAACACCAGAACAGGCAAAGAACCTTGTAGATGGCTTTGATGCCAGACACAAGGGATTTAGAAAAGCCCACAAGACTGGTGTTTTGTCCGGCGGTGCCAAGTTTGTCCAAACCTCAGTTGAGAACGACAAGGCACAGTTCATTGACTCACGCCGCATGGCAGTTGAGGATGTCGCAAGGGCCTTCAACATCCCACCACACCTGCTCGGGTTGCCAGGTACTAACACCTACTCAAGCGTTGAGCAAAACAACATCGCCTTTGTGACTCACACACTTAGACCGATTGTGCAGAAGCTTGAGTCAGCGTTTACCCCTTTGATGGCTAACGAGCCAGGTGGCTCAACTGCCTTTATCAAGTTCACACTTGACGGACTACTTAGAGGCGATGCCAACAGCCGATTTACTGCCTACTCAACAGGACTACAAGCTGGCTACCTAACCATCAACGACATCCGCAGACTTGAGGATCTACCACCAGTTGACGGCGGTGAGATTATCCGAGTGCCACTAGCCAATGTGAACATTGACGCTGCCGAGCTAGTAGCAACCGACAAGCGTGTTGGTATGGCACAGAAGCTAGTCAACTCTGGATACGACCCAGCCGATGTCTTGAGTGTTCTTGGCTTGCCAGCAATCCCACACACAGGCTTGCCATCAGTCCAGCTACAAGGTGTTGCCCAAATCAACCCAGAGGATCCAGAAAGCGTATACGAGGTCTGATGACTGTCAAGACTTATGGCTATAACCTTGTAGCCAATGTTAGGACTTTAGTTGTTCCTGCAAGCGTTGGGGTGCAGCAGGTCTGTATTCACAACCACGAGCACAATCAGAATCATGAGATTTTTATTGGTGGCCCAGATGTCACTTTGACCAATGGTATGCACGCTGTCGCAACTGCAACTGGAACTGTGCAACTACTTCCAAGCGATGAATTGTACGCAATAGCAAATAAGGACTGCAATCTAAGAATACTGGTGGTCAAATAGTGCCCTACTACATCACAGACAAATCAGACGAGTGCTCAGGCTGGGCAGTTATCAAAGACGATGGCGAGGTGCTAGGTTGCCACGACACAAAGCAATCAGCTATTGACCAGGCTGTTGCTATCTCTATTGACACAGATGAACCCTTTGAGGGCGAAAGAGCTGCCGTTGGATCACTAGCAGTTGGCGATTATGTTAGCTGGGCACCAAAAGACCCTAGAGTTCTATCTCAGGTTGTAATGGTTGACGGCCAGATAGCTGTCGTTCAAGTCTTTGAGCAAGAGCTGGGTGTGTTTAGTGCTACCGACAAGCTGATGGTCATAAATGTATTCAAGCTAGAAAAGGTGCCAGTACCTCAGCTATTGGCCTTTGAGGTTGAGGATGAGGAAGATGACCCTAGCGATGAGCTAGGTGACCCAATGGATGATGCTCCAGAGGATTACGAGGCTCAGGCTGTTATCGCAGACATTGACAACACCCTAATCACCTCACAGGGCAACAGAAACGACAAGGTTGATGCTTACCTAGAGAGCTTTGAGGATACCGACATCATCATTGTCACCGCCAGACTAGAGAGCGAGCGTAGCGACACAGTAGCTCAGCTTGAGGGCCTAGACATTGACTTTGACCAGTTGCTCATGAAGCCAGATGCCAACACAGACTCAACTGACTGGAAAAGACAGACCGCTGAAACATTGCTAGAAACCTACAATGTCATGGTTGCTGTAGATGACAACGAGGACATCCGAGCTGCCTATTCAGATCTAGGAATCACCGCCATCTCACCTGCTGATGTCCCAGCCACGCCAGACATGGATGACGAGATGATTGAGGAACGAGCAATCAACCAGGAAGCTCCTGCCTACATGAGAGCAGCAGCTCGCAGAGGACTTGAGTATTACGAGCAGGGTCTAGCTGGCGATGGCGTGACTCCTAAGACCATTAGAGAGGCAAGGCTAATGGCAGAGGGCACAGTCAGCGATGACAAGTGGATAAGAATTGCAGCTTGGATTGCTAGACACCTTGTTGACCTAGATGCTCCAGACGCAAACCCCAACTCAGAGAACTATCCAAGTGCCGGAGTTGTGGCTCACTTACTTTGGGGTTCAGGACCATCTAAGAGAGCTGCACAGAGGACCAAAGACTACGCTGATTCGGTTGTTGCTAGAATCAGAGCAGAGGAAGCTAACCGGATGACAAACAGAAACAAGTGGCTAGGTGTCGCTAGAGCTATTGCCCTAAAGATTGACGGCCCAAAGGCTAAAGAGCCAGAGGTAAGAACTAACAGCGTTGACTTTGAGGTCAGGGCTGAGGGCGATGGCATGACCTTTACTGGCTATGCCTCAGTATTCAACTCGCCGTCTGAGGACTTGGGTGGCTTTATTGAGTATGTTGCCCCTGGTGCTTTCAAGCGTTCCCTACAATCTCGCAACGAGGTAAAGCTACTTTGGAACCACGATGCAGGTGAGCCACTTGCCTCACTACGAGGTGGCACTATGCAACTTGTCGAGGATGAGCGTGGACTAAAGGTTTCTGCCAAACTGCCAAACACTACTCGAGGCAGAGATGTAGCTGAGTTGCTACGCACCAATGTAATCAACACAATGTCTTTTGGCTTCAATGTGATAAAGGACTCTTGGTCAGCAGATGGCAAGACTAGGACACTAGAGTCTGTCAGACTTTTTGAGGTGAGCGTAGTCAGCTTCGCAGCCTACCCAGCAACAACCGCTACTGTTAGGTCTATGGACCAGACAATAGACCCAGACAAGCTTGCCGATGCCCTACTAAGGCTAGAGTCTGGTGATGAGCTTGATGAGGCTCAGGCATCTCTAATCACCGATGTTGTTGGCAAGCTAAAGGCACAGCCAGAAACCGAGGCAGTTGCAGACAACGGACTTGACTTGCTAGACCTAAAGCAAAAGCAATTCGACCTTCTACTCAAAAGGATCTAACTATGGCAACTAAAGATGAAATCAAGGCAGCTATACTTAAGACTGCTGGCAACCCTTCCGCCGGCATCGTTGCTGAGTTGGCAGATGAGCTTGCAAAAGCAGTCTGGGAACTTGACAACAAGAACTCAAATAATCCAGCCAAAGAAGCAAGGGTTATTGACATAAAAGAAACTCGCTAACTGTTTCTTTAGCCCCAGCTCGGTCCCCCTTCCTGAGCTGGGGTTTTCTTTTGCCTATAAACTTGTTGTATCAGTTGAGTGTTAGCACCGCTGTGTCTGTTGAGTGTCAGCACCGCAGGAACCCCCCTCAAATCAAATTATTAGGAGAACCATGTCCGACTTTATCAAGTCACAGATGGAAGCTCGCAACAACCTGATTGCACAGGCAAGAGAAGTTCTTGACATCGCACAGGCTGAGGCTCGTGGACTATCTGCAGAAGAAAACCAGAAGATTGCTCGTATCGAGGCTGACATTGACCAGGCCGACACCGCAATCGCATCAGCCAGAAGCATTGCAGAGCGTGAAGCTCGTGCAGCTGAGGCAGCAACCGCATTTGCACCATCAGTAGCAACCCCAGAGAACAACGATGCAGAAATCCTACGCTCCATCGCTATGGGAGAAACTCGATCACACGAGTTCGAGCGTCGTACTCTAGTTCCATCAGCTAACACTGTTGGTCAGAGCTTCTACAACCAGGTATTCGAGATTGCCCAGCTAGTTGGCCCAATGCTAACTGTGTCTGAGGTTTTCAACACTACTTCTGGTGAGAACCTAGTTATCCCAACTGTCACCGCAACCTCATCCGCAGGATCAGTTGCAGCAGGTGGAACCATCACCGAGTCAAACCCAACCTTCTCATCCATCACTCTTGGAGCTGAGAAGTATGGTGCTCTAGTGCAGGTTGCACAGGAGCTAGTGACCGATGCTGGATTCGACATCACCAGCTACATCGCACAGCAGCTAGGAACCTCTCTAGGTCTGCAGGCTAACTCAGTTCTAACCACAAAGCTTGCTGCAGCCGCTGGCTCAGTAGTGACTGGTGGAACCGGTGTTGGTGGAGCAGCTTCCTACGAGAACCTCATCGACTTGGTCTATGGAATAGCCGACGGAGCGAGAGTGCTCCCAAATCTCGGCTGGCAGATGGGCAAGTCAGCTATTGCTGCAGCTCGTAAGCTAAAGGATGGTGCAGGCAACTACATCTGGACCGACTCAGCAGTACCAGGGCAGCCAGCAACCTTGCTTGGCTACCCAGTGTACGAGAACCCAAATGTTGCAGCAGTAGGAACCGGTGCCAAGTCGGTACTATTTGGACACCTACCAAGCTTCAAGGTTCGTGTTGCAGGCGGTATCCGTGTTGACCAGTCAGCTGACTTTGCGTTCAACACTGACACAGTCACCTACCGAGGCCTAATCCGTCTTGATGGTGGACTAACCCACGCATCACACATCGGATTTTTCAAAGGTGGCGCTTCCTAAGCCAGCTTCAAATCCAAGGAACCCCTCAGGGCTTAGGCTCTGGGGGGTTTCCTCTTTGACTCAAATAAACGCCATTCCATAATTGTGAGTTGTCTTTTACGGCTATTGCACGATTTGCACGCTGGCACTAAATTGCCTATGGAATCGGGTCCGCCTCTGTCAACAGCCACAACATGATCTACAGTTATTTTCTCTTGTGACTTACAGTAAAAGCAAGGCCCTCTTCCTAGCTTTAGCAATTCTTTTCTAGAAATAAGAAAGACACCATTGGCTTTACGCTTAGCGTTTCGCCGGCGAGTGTTCGCAGCTATTGCCTCTTTGTTTCTTTTTTTAGAAATGCTGTTATACAGCTTTGCTTTTTCAGGGTTGGCTTTTTTCCAAGCAGCAGCATAGGCTTTTCGACCATCTTTATTCTTTTGATACTGCTCAGACTGTTGGATTTTTATTGAGTCAGCGTGCCTTTGTCTATAGTTAGCTCTAGCTATTCGCCTACAGGGCTGGCATTGGGAATAAAGGCCATCAGAAGTTTTACGATGAACGCCAAACTCGGTTGTTGGCTTAGCTTGCTTACACTTACTGCAAGTCTTATACTCGGTCATGTTGGACTCCTTTTCAGTCTAGCCACGCCCCTGGTTGTTGATAGCAACGCAGGGGTCTTTTTCTAGCTTACCACCGCTGAAGTAAACTTGTCTTGATAGACCCCAAGCGTGTAGGTTCGCTTGGGGTCTATCTTTTGCTAGGCTACTGCCATGCCTACTAAAAAAGAGAAACTGACTGGGGCCGTTAGCCTTTGGTCAAATTCATACAACTCACCTACCGGATACGGACAGCAAGCCACACACTTGCTAAACAACCTCAAGCGAGCTGGCTTAGATGTCGCAATGCTCTCCAACTACGGACTAGAGGGTGTACCAAACAAAATCAAAACACCTTTTGGTGATGTCCCACACTTTCCACGAGGTGTTGATCTCTACTCAAATGACTCTGGCCCGATTGACCATAAGAACTGGATAGGTCAACACCCAGACAAGCCCAACCTGTTTATCAGTCTTTACGATGTTTGGGTTATGAAAGCTAAGCAGTATGACGAGTTCCCAATCGCCTCATGGGTTCCGCTTGACCATGTCACTCTGCCACCAGGGGTAGAGAGCTGGCTTAGAAAAGAAAATGTCACGCCTATCGCAATGGCACCTCACGGAGTCAGGCAGATGACAGCTAAGGGGATTGAGTGTGAGTATGTGCCTCACGCTATTGACACCAAGACCTATAAGCCAACCTTTGAGATAAAGGGCATACCTACCAACGACTACATGGGGACAACCTCAAACGACTTTATTGTCGGCATGGTTGCAGCTAACAAGGCCAGCGGTTTAGTTCACCGCAAAGCCTTTGGAGAAGCCTTGCTTGCCTTTAGCATCTTTGCCAAAGAGCACAAGGATGCAATCTTGTATCTACACACAGACCCAGGCGGTATTGCTGGTGGCTGGAACCTGCTAAAGATTTTGCAGTCGCTAGGGATTGACAAAGACCAAGTTATGTTTCCAGATCCTAACGACTATCGCTTTGGTATGCCTCAGCAAGCCCTAGCAGCTCTTTACACACGCATGGATGTATTGCTTGCCCCTAGCTACGGCGAGGGCTTTGGTGTCCCAGCCGTTGAGGCTCAGGCTTGTGGCACTAGGGTCATCGGATCTAACTGGGCAGCAACCCCTGACCTTGTAAGCGAGGACTCTTGGCTTACCGATGGACAGCCAGCTTGGGATGCAGGGCAAGATGCTTGGTGGCAGGTGCCTAATGTGCCAGCCCTAGTCAACGCACTCAAAGAGGCTTACCAAGCTGAGCGTGGCACATCAACTATTGCAGTTGACTTCGCACAGCAGTTTGACATTGAAACTGTCTGGGACAACCATTGGGTGCCAGTCCTAAAGAAACTACTCAAATGATTCCAGTCTTAGGCTTTGCAACCCTCAAGCGAATTGACCTAGCCCAGCGACTACTCAACTCGATTGACTACCCAGTCGAGCACCTAGTCATTGTTGACAATTCAGGCACTAACACCTGGCAACCTAGCCAGCCGAAGATGGTAAAGAATCTTTGGATGATTAGAGTTCCCTACGGACTCGGGCTTGTAGGTGCTTGGAACCTAATTGTAAAGTCAACTCCTCACGCCCCTTACTGGGTGCTAGTCAATGACGATGCTTGGTTTGCTGAGGGTGCCCTAGAGATTATCGCCCAAGATGCCAACCCTAACGGCTTAGCTTTTCCTCACATCGTTCCTGATTGGTCTTGCATTGTGCTTGGCGAAAAGGTTGTTGAGCAGGTCGGGCTTTACGATGAGCGACTCTATCCGCTGTATTTTGATGACAACGACTACGAGCGCAGGATTAGAAACGCTGGGTTGCCAGTCACAAGAATAGATGCAATAGTCCACCATGAAAACAGCTCAACGCTCAAGTCTGGCTACGATGAAAAGAACAGCAAGACCTACGGCAAGAACCAAGCCCTATTTGAATCTAAAGTCCTAAACAACGATTACAGCGAGGGCAACTGGAGCCTAAAGATAAGGCGTGAAAACTCGTGGGATTAGTTTATACAGGTGGGACCTTTGACCTTTACCATTGGGCGCATGGTGAGTTTCTACGGCGATGCTCAGAGTTTGGCAGTGTTGTTGTATCCCTAAACACCGATGAGTTCATTGAGGAATACAAGGGCAAGCCCCCAGTGCTGAGATACGAGGAAAGAGCAAGAGCACTAGAGTCGGTCAAATGGGTAGATAGGGTGGTGCCCAATGTCGGGGGTGCAGATAGCAAGATTGCGATTGAGTTGGTTATGCCTGACATTATTGCTATTGGCAGTGATTGGGCTAGGCGTGATTACTACAAGCAAATGCAGTTTGATCAGGACTGGCTGGATGAGCGAGGCATTGCCCTTGTCTACATACCATACGGCCAAGGCATCAGCTCCACAGCCATCAAAGAGCGGATGATGTTTAGGCGATAGAATCTTGTTATGGCAATCAGTAATGCTCACCAAGAAGTTAAAAAGTGCTTGCACTGTAACAAGTCATTTACTCCGGTAAGGGATTGGCAAAAAACCTGTAGTGATGTCTGCTCTTACACGAGAAGAAACAATTTAAGAAAAGTTCCAATAACCAATCATGGCTCATGTGCTAGGTGTGGCAAAAGCCTAGAACACAAAAAATCACACGCCATTTACTGCTCAAGAACCTGTGTTTCTATGGATCATAACTTTAAACACAGAGGCAAAACCAGAACCCAAGGAACAGCCAGAAGAAAAGCAATTTTTGACAGGGATTTAGGTCAATGCTATTTATGCAAGCAACCCGTTTCTTTCCAAAACTTTGAGCTTGACCACCTTGTGCCCACATCAAGGTCGGGAGATTCTAGCCCCGAGAACCTGGCAGTATCCTGCAGGAGATGTAATAGGCGCAGAGGGACTAAACTGGGGATTGAACAATTGTTAAAACTGTCTGAATTGAGAACCCCGATTTGATAACAAATGGATACGCCACACTAGCCCAAGTCAAGGCAGCACTAAGAATCACAGACACAGTAGATGACTCACTACTGGAGATGGCTATCGAGTCAGGCTCACGAGCGATTGACGGATACGCAAACCGCAACTTCTACGCAAACGGCACCGCAGTCAGAGTGTTTACACCTAGCGACAGCTTTGTCACCGAGATTGACGACCTCATCTCGCTGACCACACTAAAGACAATGAGCGATGATGACAGTGGCTTTGACACTACTTGGGATGCAACTGACTACCAGCTTGAGCCACTAAATGGCAGAGCTGATGGCTTGACCTCACCTTACACAAGCATTAGAGCTGTTGGCGATTACCTATTCAGCCAGTTTGAGCAGGAAGCAACTGTGCAGGTCACAGGTGTTTGGGGTTGGTCAGCAGTTCCTATCTCAGTCACACAGGCAACAGTTATTCAAGCCAGCCGTATCTACAAGCGACTAGATTCGCCTTTGGGTGTGGCAGGTATCTCGGACATCGGCATCATGCGAGTCAGCAACAGACTTGACCCAGATGTTGCCCAGCTTGTTGACCCACTACGCAGAATCAGGTTTGCATAGTGGCAAGCATCTCAAGCCTACGCACAGCCCTTGCCACTAACTTAGGCACCATCTCTGGACTACGCACTAGCCCTGAGATGCCGGACAACCCCAACCCACCTATTGCCCTAGTTCGACCTGTCACTGTCGAATACAACCAGGCAATGGCTCGGGGCATGACCAAATACAACTTCACAGTCGTTGTCATCGTTGGCAGGGCTGAGGAAAGAACTGCTCAGAGATCACTCGATGCATACTGCTCAAGCACAGGGGCATCAAGTATCAAGAACGCAGTAGAATCAGATAAGACACTTGGTGGAAACGCCTACGACTGCCGAGTGTCTGAAATGAGAAATTACACCCCCATCCAGCTAAACGAAGGCACCTACCTAGCAGCGGAGTTCGCTGTTGAGGTATTTGCCGACTAGGAGAAAAACAAATTGCCAAAGTTCATCGCTACTGACTACAACATCACAATCAACGGCACAAACTTTAGCTCATCACTTGCATCGGTAGAACTACCGATTGAAGTTGAGGAGCAGGAAACTACTGCCTTTGGTTCAACATGGAGAACTAGGATTGCAGGCTTACAAAGCGGCTCAATCACCCTAGAGTTCCACCAGGACTTCGCTGCAGGTGCTATTGACTCTGTGCTATGGCCACTACTAGGCACAAACGCCACAGTGACTGTACGCCCAGCAGGAACTGTCACCAGTGCTACCAACCCTGCCTTCTCTGGAACCTTCTTGGTGACCCAGTATTCACCTGTCAATTCGACTGTGGGTGACCTAGCCACGCTGAGCGTCACCTGGCCGTTGAATGGTGCATTGACGAGGGCCACCGCCTAAGACCATGCAAATCCCATTTACTGTCGAGTTTGTAGATGGCAATAAAGAGCAGGTAGTTGCAAGCACACCTGACTTTATTGCTTTCGAGGAGAGATTCAACTTGGCGATTACGGCTATACAGTCGGACCCACGCCTAACCTACCTCAGCTTTATTGTTTGGAACTCTTTACGGAGATCCAAGAAAACCGAGAAATCGTTTGAGCAGTTCTGTGAAACACTAGAAACCATCTCAGGCGATGATGTGGACCCAAAAGTCTAAGAATCAAAGGGCTGGGAGCTACAAGCCAGCACTTTCTGATTGCTTACTTAGCCTGTGAAACAGGGATTGCCCCCTCAGCTCTGCTGCAAGAGTCTGAGAGGATGCTCTTTACTATGCAGATGTATCTAAAGGGCAAAGCAGAAAAACAAGCTCAGCAAGGATAACTAAATGGCAATAAGTCAGTCAGTCCAGGTCTACGGCATTAGGGAAACCCTTGCCGAGATTCGGGATGTTGACCAAGACCTATTCTTTGAGATCCGAGCTTACATGAAGCGAGCCGGTGACACCTTGGGTCGTAGGGTCCAAGGCAATGTCCCACTACTTGCCCCTACTCGGGGCTTTAGGCACAGAGGTCGAACTGCCTGGCGACCTGCCACTACCAAGACAATCGTTAGTGGTCGTAATGCTCGCAAAGGCGTGGATGGTGCAACACCACTCCTACAAGTCGCTGTCAATGGTGCTGCTGTTAGCATCGCCGACATGGCTGGTAGGGGTGGTGCCAAGACCCGACTACAACGCACCAGAACCTACGAGTGGAACGGCACCACAAGACGGCACAATGTCACCACTCAGGGTCAAGAGATGATAAAGGCTTTGGGCGCATCACCCTCACGCTATGTCTGGCCAGAGGCAGAAGATTCCTTGCCAATGATTCAGCACTATGTCCTGCTAGGGGTCGAGGAATACACAAGTAAACTAAACAGGAAAATTGAAGTTATAGGTGGGAACTAATGGCCGGCATAAGAATAAACATCCTCAGCAACTTCAACTCATCTGGATTTGACAAGCTACAAAGGGAACTTAGGCGACTAGACACCCCTATTGAAAAGCTTGGGGCTGTCAGTAGATCACTAGCCCCAGCTGCACAGATTGGCCTTGTAGCCATGACCGCCTTGGGTGCAGGTGCAGTAAGAGCAGCCGAGGAAGCTGCCATTGCCGACAACAGGCTCAGCCAGGTTGCTAAGTCAATGGGATTGTTTGGCAAGAACACAAGTGCCGTCACAGCAAGACTCCAAGAGTTCGCTGAGCAGACAATGAAACAAACTGCTATTGACGATGAAGTCATCAAGGCAACCCAAGCCAAACTACTTACCTTCAAGAACCTTGCCAAGACTGCCGATGTTATGGGTGGGGCAATGGACAGGGCAACCCTAGCTGCTATTGACTTGGCAGCAGCAGGTTTTGGGTCAGCGGAAACTAACGCCACTCAGCTAGGTAAGGCTTTGCAGGACCCTATCAAGGGAATTACAGCCCTAGCCCGAGCCGGTGTGACCTTTACCCAACAAGAAAAGGACAAGATAAAGGTCTTGGTCGAGTCTGGCAAGATGCTCGAGGCTCAGGACATGATCCTGTCGGCTATCGAAACTCAGGTTGGTGGCACCGCTGCTGCTACTGCTACTGGCTCAGCCAAGATGACTGCTGCCTTTGGTGAGCTTTCCGAAGCACTTGGAACTGCACTGCTACCGCTGTTTGAGGCACTTGTGCCACTTATGACTGGCTTCTTTGAGTGGATGGGTCGCAACGCCAATGTCGTTGTTATCCTGGCATCCGCCTTTACTGCTTTGTCAGTTGCAATCTTGGCTGTGAACTTTGCCCTAAACGCCAACCCTATTGTCAAAATCATCACCCTTATTGCTGCCCTAGCAACAGGGGTTATCTTGCTAGTCAATCACCTAGTCGAGCTTTATGGTGGCTGGGACAAGCTATTCAAGGATCTAGGCAAGTGGTTATCTGGCTTTGGCGCAACCTTTAGGTCTGTCTGGGATGGCATCACCGCTTTCTTTGCTGGTGTTGTCAACGGCTACATCGGCATCTGGGAAGGCTTTATCAACCGCATCATCAACGGATTGAACAGCGTTATCAACCTAGCCAACTCAGCACTAGGGCTAGTCAAGTCTGCTACTGGTGGGGCGATTGACATCAAGGTGCCGACTATCCCTAATGTGGGTCTGCCTAAGGTGCCAACCAACACTATTGTCAAGCCACCAAGGAAGATACCTAAGCTCGCCGAGGGTGGAATCGTAATGCCTAGACCTGGTGGTGTCCTAGCCAACATCGCTGAGGCAGGAGAACCAGAAGCCGTCATCCCACTTAGCAAGATGAACCAAAAGCCATCCGTTGTTTACAACATAAATGTGAGTGGTGGTCTTGGCTCTGGTGCCCAGATTGGTAAGTCAATCGTTGAAGTCATCAAAGCCTACGAGCGAAGCTCTGGGGCTGTCTGGCAGAGTGCCTAATGCCGGCACCAGCAGTAAAGGTTGAGCTAGGTCTGAATCTAGGTCAGAGCGACCCTTTTGCCTTTGTCCTAAATGATGCAGTTAGAGGTGTGCTTGACAACACCGAATACACACTTGGCGGTGAGCGATACTTTGACATTACCGACAGACTTATCAGCACCGAGATTACAAGAGGAAAGAACAACGCCCTAGATCGTATTGACTCAGGTGTTGCCACAATCACAGTTGACAACTCAGACCGAGTCTTTGACCCCTTGTATCCAAACGGCCCATACTTTGGTCAACTAATCCCACGCCGTTCGGTGAGAATCACCACAAACGACCAGCCAGTATTCTTAGGTGCTATTGACGACTTTGACATCGTTTACGCTCCAAGCAACAAGTCGCAGGTTGCCATCTCAGTGTCCGATGCCTTCTCGGTCTTGACTAACTCAGGGCTTGAGGAGTTCACCCCTACCTCACAGCTATCCGGTGCCAGAGTGAACGCTGTGCTTGACAGACCAGAAGTAGATTGGCCAGCAAGCCTAAGAGAGATTGACCCTGGCAACTCGACAATGGCAGGTGCCCTAGTTGAGGCTGGGACTACAACCCTTGAGTATCTGCAACTTGTAAGCAACTCGGAGTTTGGCAACCTGTTTATCTCTAAAGACGGCAAGGTTGTTTTCCGTGAGCGAAATTCTGTGCCCAATGCGCCCAACATCGTATTCAGCGATGAGATAGTTTCAGGGGCTTACACAGGCATCCAGTTCAGTAGCGTGAACAATGTCTATGGATCAGAGAGCCTTTACAACCGCATTGCCATCTCTAACTCAGCGACAACACCGCTAGAAGCCTTTGCCGAGGATGCCACCTCACAGGTTGTCTACGGCCCAAGAACCTACTCGGCTAGTGGGCTACTTGTTGAGAGCCAGTCCCAGCTACAGTTCCTAGCTGACTTCTTGCTTGCCAGATTCAAGGAACCTCAGTACCGCTTTGACTCGGTGACTGTCATCCTTGACACGCTAACAACTGCCAACCAAAACGCTGTCCTAGATCTAGAGATTGGCGACATTGTGCTAGTCAGGTTTGAGCCGTCTGACATCCCACCGGCTATCGAGCAATACTGCCGAATCATCGGAATCAGCCACACCTGGGACCAGACCACAAAGACCATCAACCTTGCCCTAGAGCGACTTGACTTTGCCATCTTTATCCTCAATGACCCTGTGCTTGGCGAGCTAGACAATGACCGCCTAGCCTACGAGTGATAAACTAAACAACAGACAAAAGGAAACCAATGCCAAGAAAAACCTTTACCGCTGGTGAAGTCCTAGCAGCCGCTGATGTGAACCTGTACCTCTCCAACGAGGTCACTCTTACCAGCTCTACTGCTACCGCTTACACAGTTGCCACCGCTGACCGCTACAAGAGCCTACTGTTTAGTGCAGGATCAGCAGTCACAGTCACTATCGGCACAGCAACTGCTTTCCAGGCTGGCGAGCGTGTGGACATCATCCAAGACGGAGCTGGCACAGTCACAATCACTCGTGACGGAACCGCTACAACTTTGGCTGGTCGAGGAACCGCAGGAACCGCTTACAGAATTGGTCAGCGTTATGACGCTGTATCTGTTGTCTGTGTGGGTACTAACTCTTACCGCATTATTGGTAACGCAACGGCGGTTTAGTTATGGCACTCTTTCCGTTAGGTATTTTGAGTGCTGCTGGGGCTGGTGGGGAAGTCGCAACCTTTGAGCTTATTACTTCCGAGATTTTAGGCAGTTCTCAATCTTCAGTCACTTTTGATGTCAGCACCTATGCTTCTACCTACAAGCACTTACAGCTAAGACTTGTCACTACTCAAACCCCTTTCATTAGGTTCAACTCTGATACTGGTAGCAACTATGCTTATCACAGACTTATAGGAACTGATGGCACAGTCGAGTCAGGTGCTGGGACAAGTCAGACCAAAATACCGATGGACTATGTTGGAGCTGGTGGCAACTTAGGTTCGGCAGTTATGGACATTCTCGACCCATTCAGCACCACAAAAAATAAGACAACTAGATACCTCGGTGGGCGAACTGCCTCTAACCGAGTTGCTATGGAATCTGGTTTATGGATGAACACCAATGCCATTACTTCAATCGGTGTTATTGCTAATGACACAAACTTTGCTGCTGGCAACCGCTTCTCTCTCTACGGAATACGAGGTTAGGAAATGCCAACACCTACTTACACACCATTAGCTACTGTAACGCTAGGCTCATCAGCAGCTTCTGTTACCTTTTCATCTATTCCAGCAACTTACCGAGATTTAGTGCTTGTCGTAAACGCCAAAAATACCGTGGGCGCAAACTATAACTCTTTGGCACGACTGAATGGTGATACAGGAAACAATAATCCGTCAATTTTTATGATGGGCAATAGTAGTGGGGCAGTTGGAGTTATTCGAAATGTAGACGGAGCTGGGCAAATCGGTTATTCAAACAGTTCTAGCAATAGCACAATTATCGCTCAGTTTATGGACTACTCTGCAACAGATAAACACAAAACAATCTTGTCAAGGAGCAACGCTGAAGCTGAAAGAGTATCAGCTCACGCAATTCGTTGGACTAATACGGCAGCCATTACCTCAATTGCAGTTCTAATTGAAGGCGGAGCAACTTGGGCAACTGGTGGGCGTTTCGATTTATACGGAATTTTGGCTTAGGATAAAAAATGACAATGGCTCTTATTGAATCTAAAACCCTAGCTACTGCTACTGCCTCGATTGAGTTCACCTCTATTCCGCAGGATGGGACTGACCTTGTTTTATTTGTCTCTGCAAGGACTAACGCAACAGACGCAAGCGATGGAGCTGCCGTTAGGGTAAACCCAAATGGTTCAACAACTTCAAAAACCGAGCGTGTTCTTCGTGGAACTGGAAGTTCAACCTCAAGTAGCACCGATACTTTTTTCAATCTACGAGCAAACCCCAGCAACTTTACAGCCAATACATTCGGCAACAGCTCTGTTTACATTCCAAACTACACAGGCAATTCTTTCAAAACTATGAGCGCTGATGGAGTAAACGAAAACAATGCTACCTCTGCTCAACAAGAAATTAGAGCTTGGCTATGGAGCAACACTTCTGCTATTACCTCATTGACTATTGCAGCAATTGGAAGCAACCAAATGGTAGCTGGGACAACAATCTCTCTTTACAAAATCACAAAAGGCTCTGACGGAATAGTCACCACCTCATAACAAGAAAGAAAAGAAAATGACAGAAGTAATCACCAAGCTGGTAGTAAATTGCGCTGACGGAACAAGTGAAGTCGTACCCCTGACAGCTGAGGAATTGGCACAGAGAGAATCCGACCGCCTAGCTTACGAAGCTCAGGAAGCAGAACGCCTAGCTGCCGAGGAAGCAAAAGAAAACCTAAAAGCCTCTGCTAATGCCAAGCTCGCTGCTCTCGGTCTAACCGCCGACGAAATCGCTGCTATTACCGCATAATGGCTGAGGAAACAACTGGGGTACGCATTACCCAGCAGATGATCTACCAGAAGCAACTAGAGATGAACGACACTCAGCTTAAAATGCTTGTCAAGCTAGACAACCTGGATGATGTGCCAGACAGGATCAGAGAGGTAGAGCTGACTTTGGCAAGACTCGCCTGGATTGAGAAGATTGCTTACACAGGGCTTGCTGCTGGTATCACAGGGCTAATGTCTGCCCTAATCAGCTTTATAGTAAGGTAGCCCTTTTCTTCAAGTTGCACTTGCCATGACTCGGCTTGACATTAGATAGCTTGTCAGGACCACCCTTGGAGATGGGAATTACATGGTCAATGTGAAGGGACATCTCCCAACCCTCTTTGCCAATCTTTCGGTTCAGGGTTAGGTCTATCGGATCACCGCAGATGTGGCACACAGCACCATGCATCTCAAGTACCTGAGCTTCGGTGTATTTCTCCCAGCCGTTAGCTCGCTTCTTGGCTCTACGCTTTCTGGCCATCTCTCGCACTTTTTCAGGATGTTCTTTCATGTGTTGTTTTCTATAGGACAACCTGTGTTCTCTAGTTTGCTCATAGACTTCGGGCCACTTGGCTCGGCGGTACTCGTTTAGCTGGTCCTTGTTTTTGTAGTAATATTCAAGGTTTTGTTTACGATAACTTTCTGGATCAGCTTGCCGTTTATCATTATTGAACTTCTTTACACAAGCTTTACAGGCAGCTCTCAGACCCCCAGTATTGAAGTCTTTATAGAACTCAGAAGTTGTCTTGGTTTGCTTACACCTAGTGCAAGTCTTATACTCAGTCATAGTGGACTCCTTGTAAGTCTGCTCACGCCCCTGGTTGTTGATAGCAACGCAGGGGTCTTAGCTTCTATTTTATCGGTAAACTAGACATAAAGACCGATAGGACAAAAATGAGAACCAAGCCACAGTGGCCCATTGACGGCAAAAAAGGCAAAGACTGGAAGATTACCAGCCCCTTCGGGATTCGTATCCATCCGATTGAGAAAATCCGTAAGAGTCACAATGGTGCCGATATATGGGGGCCAAAGCCAAAGATTTGGGTAGAAGCCTGGCATGACGGCAGAGTCATCGCTGCTGGAACATCGAAACTAAAAAACGCTGACGGCTCACTGGGCGGTGTCGGTTGGTATGTAGATGTTCGGTCAAAGATTGACGGCAAGTGGTATGTAGCTCGCTACGCACACATGGTCGAGAACAGCCTCAAGGTTGTAAAGGGTCAGAAGATTACCGCTGGCACAAAGCTAGGCATCATGGGCAACACAGGTGCTTCTGCTGGTCGCCACCTTCACTTCGAGATCTGCAAAGGCAAGGTCCACCGCTGGACACTTGACGGCTCAGGCTTTGTGGACCCGATGAAGTTTGTGTTCAATGTCATTGACAAGTGGGAGCTAGAGCAGTCCATCGCCCCAGCAATTCCAGACACAGGCGAAACCCTACCTGCCCCAGTTCACGAGCCAGCACCCAAAGCCCCTAAGCCGCCGAAAGTGGTAAAAAACAAGAGTGCTAAATAGACTCTCTAAAGATAAAAGCCTACGAGTATTCCTTGTGGGCTTTTTTCTTTTCTTCATGGTTTGGCAACCCACTCCCGCCTATGCTGGAGAAGCCTGGGCATCAATCACCTGCCAAGACTCGATTGGCACTCAACAGACATTTCAGGTTGGATGGAACAATGAACACGACTACTTTATGGACAAAGGAAACATTGCCCAGCATTTTTGCGAGGGCGGGTATGCTGGCAGCTTCACCACTTATGTTGGTGTTACTAATCGGGATGGCGGGGAGCTGGATAGCGCTTTGCTTTACCATCCTGGTTACAATCCTGCTCCCACTCCTAGTCCTACTCCTACTCTTGAAGCTAATCCTATGGATCAAGCTACGGATACAACAGTAAGGACAGAAGATGTTGCTCGTACCGAAGAAGTCGCTCGCACTGAGGAAGTGGTTAGAGAACCTGAGCCAGTGGTTCCTGTGGCTTCCGTAGAACCAGAACCAACCCTTGAACCTACTCCAGAACCAGAACCTACTCCAGAACGCCCTGTAAAGCCCACAGAAGCCCCGAAGCCCGTAGAAAGCCCTACACCTACCCCTGAGCCTTCTGAGCCTTCTACGCCCGTTACAGAGCCTCAAATTCCAGTTGAACCTACTCCAGAAGTTACAGAAGAAGCAGTTGGCGTAATGATTGCGTTAGAAGCGGTTGGTAAACTGATAAATAACCTACGCCTAATCGGGTCGGATCTAAGTCCAGAAGTGCGAGAACAGGCGCAACAGGTTGTTGTTGCATCTGTCATCGTGACCCAAGTTGCACTAGCAGGTAGGAAGCCTTGAGATTTATCAAAGACCAACTAGAACAGGCTTGGACTATTTTGGGCTTGGGCATCGCCTGGGTCGTACTTGAAGGCTCAGCTAAAGACTTTGCCGGTTGGGCAATCCTCATCACTATCGCTCTTTGGGCAGCAACTTACCCCCTACGAAAGGACTAACTCATGTGGTTAGACATTGCTAGACGAACATTGGCCGTAATCGTTCTAAAGGTCACAGGCATCTTTGTTGGTGGTGCTGTAATCGGGCTTGAGGTTATGCAAGCTGTGGCAATGGCAGCGTTTGCTGGTGTCATAGATGTAGCTCAGGAACTATCTAGGGCTTATCTAGCAGACGGCGAGATTGACCCAGAGGAAATCAACAAGACCTTTGGCAAGATCTCTGAGAAGTCTGGGCCTAAGAACTCCTAAGTCGGGTTCGTTCCTCGGTAGTTGTCCCACCCCAGATACCTACCATGTGGGCTGATAGGGCATAGTCAAAGCACCTCAGCCTTACAGGGCATTGTGAACAAATAGCCTTAGCTTGATTAGACACATCTTTGCGATCTGCATAGCTACCAACAAGCTCATCAGGGAAAAACAGCGATGGGTCATCAGCACACTTGACCCCACCAGGTATCTCTCTAATTGCCTCTTGAAGCTCGATGTATTTTCTTTCTAATTGTCTTGATGTCATAGGGTCAACTTAGACTAAAGTCAACCTAAATGGCAAATCCACGCCGAGAGAGTTAGCGTGGATTGCCGGACAAGATGAAAGAGAGGGAAACACCTTGCCAGTTTCTAAACTACCAAGCGAAACAAACCAGTTGCTTGAGGCAACCCTACTAGGGGACTTTGCCAACGGCAGTCCTGAGTGGCATGAGCTACGCAACGAGCCAGGTGTTATTGGTGGCTCAGACATCGCTGCTTGTGCAGGACTATCAAGCTGGACTAGCCCAATCACACTCTGGGCAAAAAAGACAGGGCAGATACCTGACGAGGTTGCACCCAACATGAGCATGAAGCTCGGCACAATTCTTGAGGAACCAATACTGCAACTCTTTGCAGACGAGCACCCTGAGCTAGAAATCCTAACAACAGGAACTTGGGCAAACAAAACTTACCCTTGGATGCGAGCTAACCCAGACGGCTTATACAAAACCGCTGATGGTGAGTGGGGCATTGTTGAGGTCAAGTTTTCTCGTGACTACTGGACAGCTGTGCCACAGTCTTATCGGGCTCAGGTTCTTTGGTACATGAGAGTTTTTGGTATCCGGCAGGCTAAGCTCGTTGCCCTTGCAGGGTCGAGCTACCAAGAGTACGACATTGAGTGGGACCAGTTTGAGGCAGACACTTTATTTGAGTCGGCTGTTAGATTCCGTCAAGCTTGCATTGACTTCAAGATGCCTGACTGGGATGGTAGCAACTCAACATTAGAAACTGTTAGAGCACTAAACCCCAACATCGAAGATGGCGAGGTTGACCTAGATGAACTAGGTGTGCACTACTTCAACGCTGTGCAAGATGCCGAGGCTGCAACTGCCAAACTAACTGAGCTCAAGAGCAGGGTTGTCAAAGCTATGGATGGCAAGAAGCGTGGGCTAGTTTATGGTGACCACTTGCTTAGCCTTAGATCTAGAGCTGGGGGCTTGCCTTACCTGCACCACGAGAAAACAAAATGAAACCCTTTAGCCAAGAGCTCTACGACAATGATGACAAGGCTAAACACCTAATCATCGACTTCCTTGAATCAAACGGCTGGGATGCTTGGGTCAACCCTGACACCTACGGCATTGACCTGTTAGCACTTGACCCTAACGGCATTGAGTATCAGGTAGAGGTCGAGGTCAAGCACAACTGGACTGGGGACATCTTCCCCTACAAGACTTTGCACTTTAGCGAGCGAAAGCGTAAGTTTATTGAGGGGGACAGAATCACCATGTTTGTGACTATCAACCACGACAGGACACACGCCTTGGTTGCCTCTCACGCACAGTTGTCGGTGGCTTCGGTTATCGTCAAAGACACAAGCTACACAACACAAGAAAAGTTCTTAGAGGTACAGGCAGATGGTTGCCAACTGATAAGACTAACGAAGGGATAGACATGGCACAGAACTACAAAGGACCACTGGACTACATAGATGTTGCAACTCGCATTGTTGAGTTCAGAGAGAAGTTTCCACTGGGATCATTGCAACAAGTCAAGTATGAGTTTGTGACAGTCAACAACAAGGACTGGATTGTTTACACAGCTGCTGCTTATCGCACACCTGATGATGAGCGACCTGGCATCGGTACAGCTTGGGAGCCTATCCCTGGACCTACAAACTTTACTCGTGATAGTGAAGTCCAGAACGCTGAAACAGCTGCATGGGGTAGAGCAATGGTTGCTGCACTTGCTGTTGACACCAAGAAGGGCATTGCCTCATCTGAGGAAGTTCGCAACAGGCAAGTCAAGAGCACCGCAACAACTAAGGACTGGATTGCGATGGCAACAGATCTAGGCAATGACATCGAGGGGCTACGATTGCTATACAGCCAAGCCAAGACTGCTAATGCAGCACCGGCAACCCTCGCAAAGATACAGGAACTAGCAGTTGGACCGACAAGCACAGAGGATTCTGCTCAGCTCAATAGTTGAGTTGCAAGAGTGCCTACAACAGCAGTTTGACAGAGGCGAGCTTGACATTGTTTCTGTCATGTGGGGAACACAAAGAGAGAGAGCGAGAAGGCTAAGGGATGGAACTTATTACACCAGGCCACATAGTCCAGGAACTACAACGCATCACAGCGGAGATGGACAAGGGAGCTAACGCCCTTTACGATGCCGAGTGCAAGATGGCTGATGCAGAGGCCGCTTATGACAGGGCTGTGTCTTTAGCCTTTATCAACAACGCTGGGACAGTTGCAGACAGACAAGCTGTGGCTAAGTTGCAAGCAGTAGATGAAAAGCTAAAGGCTGACCTAGCCAAGGCTGAATACAACAGGGTCCGAACCAAGCTCAAAACCCTGTCAGATCAAGCCACAATGATGGCTGTAATCAGCAAGAATGTAGAAATACAGTGGAAACACGCCTAGCTGGTAGCCTTGTCGGGTGATAGCCGAAACCTGCTCATGTGGTGCAAAGTTCAAGACCGATGAACCCGACCCAATCAAGCTTGTCCGAGATTGGCGTAAAAACCATACCTGCCAGGAACAAGCAACTGAGTCGAGAGATTATGAAACCACTGCAAGCATCGGCTTTGCTGCCGACTATCGAGGCACAGGGCTTGACATCCCTGCCAAAGAATACGACCCTTGGGATGATTAGCGTGAACGCACGAAAAGCTGTAAATAAGGCTGCAGGAAAAGATAAAAATGTACAGTTATTGTGTGTACGCACGAATAAAGGGCTAAACAATCGCATGGAAAAGCTAACGATTGTTTACAGGTCTGCCGAATGAATAAAAAAACCTTCCAAAAGTTTATAGATCGAGATACCTGTTGCAGTCACTGTGGCACTACCGATGACACACTTATCCCTCAGCACCGAGCTAACCGAGGCATGGGTGGCAGTCGAGCCTTAGACCGACCCAGCAACATCATTGTGCTTTGCAGTGCTGCCAACTTTATGCTTGAGTCCAACGCTAGGTTTGCCGACCTTGGTAGGAAGTTTGGCTGGAAACTAGAGCGACACCAGGTGCCTGAGTTTACCCCTGTTTACATGGGTGACGGCTGGTGGCTACTGGATAACGACTTCAACAGGACACCGGTGCCTAACCATGACATCGAATACTTTTGATAGGGTCTAGCTAAGGGGCTGGATTAGACTCGACTGCCAGATAAAGCCGACAAGGAAACTGGTGGGACTTGGGTGCAACTCCCAACAGCTCCACTAGGTCAGTAGCTCAGTAGAGAGCGGCATACGGACATTTGTAGGACTAGGTGCAACTCCTAGCTGACCACGATACAAAAGTAGTGCTAAGGTAAAACCATAACTAAATAAAAGTGCCCCCTGAAAGCCTAAACTCTCAGAGGGCGTGACACCAACAATCGAGCTGTTGGCATCCCTACTAATCATAGTGTGCCAACCTAAATAGGAAGGCACATTTGTGTTTAAGTCTGAGGTCACTCAATGAGTGGCGTTTACAAAATCTACCGGCATGACTCTCAGCCATTCGCCCAGGTACCTAACAGTGCAATTAGAGATCCTGAAATTAGCCCTAACGCCTTTAGGCTGCTTGCTTACCTCATGAGCCACAAAGAGGGCTATGAGCTTACCTATGGTCAGATTGAGCGACAGACAACCCTTGGCAGATACGCAATCAACGAAGCCATCAAAGTGCTTACAGATAAGGGCTGGCTAAAGACAGAGAGAACCAAAAAAGACAACGGACAGTTTGGTCCAACCTCGTTTCACATCCTTGACCCAGAGGCGGTTGATTCCGTAGCGGATGACTCCAGCGAGGATGAATCCACTATGGAACAGCCAACGGACATTAAGAATACTAATTACTTAGATAAGACTAAATCTAAAGAAAAACAATTAGAGAAGCGAGCAAGCAAAATCACAGATGATTGGAAACCATCACAAACAGTCATTGACGATTATCAAACAAAATACAATGGACTCAATCACCAGCGAGAACTAGAGAAGTTCATCAACTACTATCAGTCCAAAGACCAGGCCAGAAAAAGTTGGGATGCCTCATTCCGAAACTGGCTACTCAACGCTATGGACTATCAGGGCATAGACAACAAACCAAAACAACCTAACAAACCTATCTTTGGGAGAATCAAATGACACAGTTTGAGATGTCAGTTATCGGCTCAGTCCTGCTGACCAATGGCAGGGCACTCGATGACCTGACCCTATCCCCCAGCGACTTTGACGATCTGCACCACGAGAAAATCTACACAACCATGCTAGAGATGAAGCGTGATAGACAGCCTCTTGATGTCATTACCTTGTCTGCAAAGTTGCCTAAGCTGGCCAGCTACCTTCACGACTGCATTACAGCTACCCCAACTGCTGCCTCTGTTTCTTATTACGCCGGCAAGGTTGTCGAGGAAGCTGTTAGAAAACGATTAGCCCACGCTGGCACAGTCATCAACCTAAAGGCTCAAAGCGATGACCTACCTGCTGCTATGGATCATGCCAAGAGAGAGATTGACGAACTCATAAACCGCAATCAGGCAACAAAGCCAAGCTATGTGTCTGAGGAACTACTGCCTTACCTCGATGAGATTGACAAGCCCAAGGATTACCCACTCAGCCCTTGGCCATCACTCAATGAGATCCTTGGGGGATTCCGACCAGGTGCCCTTTACATCATCGGTGCCCGACCTGGTATCGGTAAGACAATTGTTGGCTTGCAGATTGCTTGGGAACTATCCAAGTCAGGACCAGTCAGCTTTCACTCACTTGAGATGGGCAAGGCAGAGCTTTACAACCGAATCATCAGCATGGAAGCTGAGGTTTACATTGGCAACATCGAAAAAGGCACACTCAAAGATGCAGACTGGACCAAGATTGCAAAAGCTAAAGAGGGTATGACAAGCCACCAACTTGCTATCCATGATAAGTCAGGTCAAAACTTAATGCAGATTAGGGCACTAGCTAACTCAGTCAAAAGCAACGGGCAACTACGAGCTGTTGTTGTTGACTACCTCGGTTTGATTCAGGACACCGAAAAGGGCAGAAAGCGATACGAGATGATTACAGACATCTCCATCGGGCTCAAGAACCTAGCTCGTGACCTAGAGGTGCCGGTAATCGCCCTAGCCCAGCTCAACCGAGGACCAGAGCAACGCAAAGATGCCAGACCCGACCTTGCAGACCTAAGAGATTCAGGTGGCATTGAGCAAGATGCCGATGCTGTGATCTTGCTGCACCGAGAGTCAATAGCCGAGGATCAGTTCGAGTGGCAAAAGAGCTGGATGATTATGAAAGTTGCTAAGAACCGACAGGGTGGGCTTGGAGAAGCAGGACTCAGGTTTGAGGGTCACCTGTCCAGAGTTGTTGAGGGCTAAGATTATGGCGTGGATGACAATGTGGCCTTGTGTTGCCGATGTGGTGCAACTTGGAAGGTCAACACCCATAAGCGAAAGCGTAAAGACCTCAAGTGTGCCAGTTGCAGGATGCACCGAGCCTTGGTCATCAAGTACGGCTCAGAGAAGTGCATACCTTGGCAGGGTGAGTTTGACAGGGAAACCCTCACCATCCCAATCTTTGACGGCCAGCCAGTCCTACCTGGCATTAGATCTTGTGGACACACAGACTGCACCAACCCCAATCATGTCTTAGGTGACCACTAGAGTAAAAAAAACAAGAGATAAGGAAAAAAGAGATGGCAAGTATCAAAGTAAGAGGCACCATAAGCCGAGTGTTCTATGACGGCAAGGGGCTAGAAGTTGTTGAGGCTTACGAAACTAAGTCCGGCGAAACAATCAACAAGCGATTCACAGTCTGGCTAAAGCAACCAGGTCTGTTTGATGTTGGCGATGTTGTGTCAGTTGAGGGTCTTTATTCAGCTGAGATTGACAACTGGACCAACAAGGATGGCGAGGCTAAACAGTCCATCAAGGTCAGCATCAACAACCCACAGGTCACACCTACTGACCCAGTGGCAACCATCAAGAGCATTTTCGAGCCAACTCACTCGGAGCCAATGCCCTTTTGAAAAAAACACTCCGTTGGCTAATCCCTACCCTAACCGCTGGGTTGCTGTTCAACCTATCGCTCAACACCAGTAGCCCTTTGGCTGGGTGGGGGTTAGCCCTCGGTACTCTCTACACACTCGCTGCCATAATGGGAGCATGGGAACTTTATGGCCGAGGTAAGCCTTAGCGTTAGTGGTGATCCTGCCAGTCAAGGTAGCCACGCAATTATGCATGGCCGAATAGTCCAGGTCAACAGCTCTAAGCACAAAGCTTGGCGAAAAGCCATAGTCCAAGAGGCTATTGCTAACCTGCCAGATGACTGGACCCCAATAAACGAGCCCTGTGAGGCCATCATCAACTTTTACCTACCGAAAGGCAAGACAGTGAGTCGGGGGTTGCCATCAGTAGCCCCCGACCTCTGACCGCCCGACAAGCTAGTAAGGGCTGTGTTTGACAGCCTCAAGGATTCAGGGATCGTGGTGGATGATAGCCGAATAGTAAGGGTTTCAGCCCGAAAGCTCTACGCCCAAGGCATCGAGCCAGGTGCCAGCATTGTCGTTAGAACCCTCAACTAGGGGTCTAAAGCGACACGCCGAAAAAGGCAAAAAAACAAGAAAAATTGCTAAAAAACGCAAAAAAGGTGTACGCTGGATTTATGGCCCAAGGGGGGCCACAGAAGGAGTACCAAGTGCAAGACATGATTACAGCTCACCCATTGGGATACAGCTACAACATCGAAAACTTCTACACCTCATCGAGGGATACAGGTGCAGAGTTAGCAAAGTTTCGCATCCTTGCCGAGCTTCGCAAAAAGCTAGACACAACCAAAAACCCTGACGAAGCTTTGGGGCTAAGAATTGCAATGGAAGTTGTGAGGAACAACGCATGAAGGGCTGGCTGCTAACAGTAAGCATCTTGTTGTCCTTTGGTCTAACAGTTGCAATTCAGGAATACAGCCTCAACCTCGGCTACATCATCGGTGCAGTTCTTATTGCACTTCACTTTTTTGTTGTTGCACTTTGGTTTACTCGCAAAGGGCAAGAATGACCGGCAAACAACTAGCAAAGCTACTTGAGGAAGCAAGAGTCTGGACCAACGCTGAGTACGAGTCAAAGACAACACCGGAAACCAACAGGTACCACATCCAAAAGCAGATTGCCAGGTTAGAGCTACTTCACTACCTTGCAGACACCTACATAGAAAAGAAGGACAATGCCGAACTATAACCCTGAACCAATCGAGTTTGCAGTCATGGACTACAACCCGAACCAATACAACTTCGGTATCGCAAAAGCCGATGGCATACACATGGGCAGGATGCTAATGAAAGATGAGGTGTTGCGACTTATCAAAGCTGCTTACCCTCAGCCAACCAAAGCAATCTCAATCGTGATTGACCTAATCGAGGGGGTGCCAGTTGATCCAGATAGCCGTTTCTCAGATTCCGTCAGATAAGCTCGCCGCTTACAACAAGGGCAGGCGTGACCAGCTCAAAGCGATGCAGTCAGTCCTTGATGCATTACAGATTGCAGGTGTCCTAGACATTGCAACCGGACACATGATTATGAATGAACTAGCAACTATTGACCAGCGACCAAAGGTGGAGATGTGAGCCAGATAAACGACCTAATTGCAACAACCAGCGTCAAAGCGTTCAAGCATGGGATGCAAGCCGAGCGTGAGCACATTATCCGCTTGCTTGCCGAAACAAAAGATGAAACTCTATGCACCTGTGAGGGCTGTAAAGAGTGGGTCAATGCCTTTGACTATGTAATTGCCAGGATAGAGGGCAAGATCCATGACTGAGTACGAGCTAGGCACAGCCAACGGCCAGCGTATTGAGCGTGAAGCCATCTTGGAATACATCGAGTATCACCCAAAGGCAACCTTGCAGGACATCATTGACGAGATAGAGGGCAGGTACAAGTTTGACATGAGAATGAAGTTAGGGGGCATCCAATGGGCAGCACACTGGCGGAAATAGAGATGAGGCTTGAGCTACTGAGCATCGAGCTAAAAGAACTGTCCAAGATTATCCAAGAGATAGATGCAAGAGCACAGGAATTGCAGGACGGCAATGTTTAGGTCTGTTGAGCGTTCCTGGCTTAGACGCAAAGCCAGCGACATCTACTTTAAGGGCTGGGCTGCCGGATACAGAGAGAGCCACCATGACACTATGGAGTTTTTTAGCGAGCAGGTCATTACAGAGATGCACCAAGATGCAGTCCTAAGCATGACTGCTGACTTGGACACCTTAGAACGCATTGTAGAAATCATCGAGGCGGTGAGGGACAATGGCAAAACACAGGATGACTAGAAGCAAGACAAACTGGCCTTTTCTACTACGCTGGTACAAGTACCGGATTGAGTTTTTCCTTGGCAGATTAGTCAGGGCTTACATCACTAGAGGCACAAAGTAAGAGGGGGCAGAAATGCTTGAAGGGCTAGAACCACCAAAGAAAATCCCAGCTTGTAAGGTTAGAGCTGTGCTACAAGGACTAGAAACTAAAGATCAAGAGATACTAAAAAACGCTCTTGCCAATCCCGACTGGCCACACTCAACACTCACACATGAGCTAAACAGGCGAGGCATAAAGATAAGCGAGCAACCTGTTAGGACTCACAGACTAGGAAGGTGCTCTTGTGCTTGACGGACTTGAACCAGCACCAAAGATAACCCCACCAAAAGATTGGCGACCAGCGGTGGAGTTTGATGGCACTATCGGTCAAGCCACAACACCACCAACCACCGGCAACCAGCCAGACTTTACTCAGTTTCTAATTGACCAAGGCTTTGACCCTGAGAGAGTAGAGATCTATGGTCCTGTTAGAACTTCACGCTGGCAACAGCGAGAGGGTGGGGACTGGCTGGTTAGCTGGCGGTTCAACTTTAGGATGCGCTCCGAGGTAGAGGTTGACCTGCCTACGCTTTATGCTCAGGCAAAGCGAGCAGTCAAAGTTGCAAAGCCTAAAGAAAAGAACGACAAGGCTGTTGTTGTCTGTTGGTCAGATACTCAGACCGGAAAAGCAGGGGACATCAGAGGCGGAACCCCTGAGCTGATTCAACGCATTGCAGAGAAGCAAGCAAAGCTGGATGACTACCTAAAGCAAGAAAAGCCAGACCACATCTACTTCCTTAATGTTGGTGATTCTATAGAAGGCTTTGAGTCAGGCGGAAATCCGAACAGGACTAACGATCTCAGTTTGATGCAGCAGGTTGACCTTGAGGCGACATTCGAGTGGGAAACCCTAAAGCTACTTGCCAAACACGCACCGATTACAGCAGCATCAGTCGGCTCTAACCATTGTGCTTGGCGACAGGGAAAGCTAAAGCTTGGCACCCCAACCGATGACTGGGGCTTGCACATCCAGCGACAGCTTGCCAGGTTAGCTCAAGAGGTTGACTTGCCAGTTAGATTCTTTGAGCCACAGCCTAACGATGAATCACTTGCCCTAGATGTTTGGGGAGATAACCAAATGATTCTTGGGCTAGTGCATGGACACCAAGCAGCTCGACCTGATGGCATTGTCCAATGGTGGCGCAATCAGTCGCATGGCAATCAGCCAGTCAAAGATGCAGACATCCTGATTCATGGCCACTTCCATCACCTCACAGTAAAGGAAAGCGGCAGACGGAATGACCACAGCCGTTGGGTTATCCAATGTCCAACACTCGATGCTGGTAGCTCGTGGTACAGGCTTGGCATGGGTGGCGATGACTCTGACCCAGGACTGCTTGTATTCCCATTAGTCAAGGGCCAGAACTTTAGTGGCACTGTTTACAAACTCTAATGGACCAGCACACGCAGGGTTTCTTAGACGCACTGCAACGCATAGATGCAAGAAAAAGAAAAGGGAGAACAATGAAGGTAAAAGCAGAGGTCATAGTTGGGGATAATCGCCGAGCCCTAAAGGAATTGCCAGATGCATCAGTTCAAACAGTAGTGACATCGCCACCATACTGGGGGCTTAGGGATTATGGCACAGCTAACTGGACTGGTGGAGATGAATCCTGTGAGCACATCAAAGACCCAAGCAAAACTAAAAAGTTTGGCAATGATGAGTTCAATAAAAACAGACCAAGCAGAGAAGCAACCAAGCTACCTGGTTATTACTACAAAGACCTTTGTGAATTATGTGGTGCAGTCTTTGAGGATAATCAGATAGGGCTAGAGCAATCTCCGGATGACTTTATTGAACAGCTGTGTATCGTCTTTGATGAGGTTTGGAGAGTGTTGAAAGATGATGGAACTATCTGGGTCAACCTTGGCGATAGTTATTCAGCCATGCGAGATAGTAAGGCATCACCTGACAGCCTTAGGACAGGCGATGGCACAAGAGTTAGCTCAGCTGCCAATCAAAATCCTGAAAACTTACGCAAGGCAGGACTAAAGCACAAAGACCTAGTGGGTATTCCTTGGCGATTTGCTTTTGCAATGCAAGCTAGGGGCTGGTACCTGAGGTCGGACATCATCTGGCACAAACCCAACCCAATGCCTGAGAGCGTCACTGACAGACCGACAAAGTCCCACGAATACATCTTTCTAATGACTAAATCGCCACGCTATTACTACGATCATGAGGCAATCAAAGAGGATGCTATTTGGGCTGAGGAAAAGAGAGCAGGTCAAGGTCGGCTACATTATGACGGCAAGAGGCAGGGTGAAAAGGGCACAGGACAAGAGAACTTTGTGTCAATCGTTGACAAGAAAAACAAACGCTCTGTCTGGCAAGTCAATGTCAAGGGGTACAAAGAGGCACACTTTGCTACCTATCCAACAGAGCTAATAGAGCCATGCATCCTTGCAGGAAGTAAGGAAGGCGATACAGTCCTAGATCCATTTAGTGGCTCAGGTACAACAGGCGAGGTAGCACTGAAACACGGCAGACACTACATAGGGCTTGAGCTAAATCCAGACTATGCTGCGATCTCAGAGAAAAGAATTACTGATGCTGTTGGTATGTTTGTTGACCTAGAGATTAGAGATGCAAAAGGGATCTAATGCCAGCCTACGACTACAAATGCCAAGACTGCCAGAGCACAATAACAATCATCAGGTCTATCTCCGATGATGAGCAGACTCCCATCTGTGCCCACTGTGCCAGAGAGATGACTAGGACCTACGACTCAGCTCCAGCAATCACATTCAAGGGAAAAGGTTGGGGAAAAGACTAATGGCACTTATACGATTTGGACATGGCAGTCAGCTATACATTTACCAGGATTGCTCTGATGGATTCGTGTGCTGCGATTGCCCTAGAGATTATGCCAATAGATACTTTGAGAACAAAGAACAGTTAAAGGAACACATCCTTGACCACAAGCAACTAGGACACACAATCGGGTTAGTTGGCTCACAGATGACTTACCAGAGCTATGCCGAACTTTTGCAAGAGGTTGACAATTACGATGAGGATGAGGATTGAGAATCTTCCCCAAGCCCTGCCTCAAGTGCAAGGCAATTTTTACAGCTAGGTCCGAGTATTGCGAAGCTTGCCGGCTGGAAAAGAAACCAAGAGAACCCAAACCAAGAA
>ERZ869929.319-NODE-319-length-32799-cov-10.821158_pt1 | contig 32799 bp, 59 predicted proteins | sample MGYA00579312_ERZ869929 | MGnify/ENA primary metagenome ERZ869929 (study PRJEB32216, sample SAMN09231818) | wastewater metagenome | place: USA: Maryland | collected 2016-08-09 | study: EMG produced TPA metagenomics assembly of the PRJNA472060 data set (Reclaimed... | reverse complement strand
CGCTCTTCCGATCTCTCCTGGACCCCCAACGATCTCTGCGGGTAGCCCCCCCTAAAGCAGACTGCGTGCGTGTGCGCGGCGGGAGTTGTGCTCCCGTGCGTGGCAGCTGCGACACAGCACCTCGAGGTTCTCTACCTCGTAGGGGTCCATGCCCGGGCTTATCTCAACGATGTGATGGACGGTCAGGTCCTCTGCGGCTTTGCATCTGCGGCACAGGTAGCCGTCTCTCTCCAGTGCCTGCGTGCGTGCGTGGCGCCAGGCCGATGAGCGATAGACGTGGTAGCCGATGGACGCCTTCTGCTTGGCTGTCGCTCGCTTCGGTACGTGACACTCGATGCAGCGCGGGCCCGTGCCTGCGTGCAGAGTCCCGCATCCGTTGCATACCTTCAGCTCAGGCATCGAAGACAACCTCGGGCTTGATCTCTCCGACGAGGACGCGGCGCTCGGGATGCGAGGGCGAGCCGTGCCGTGTCTCTCTCAGGTGTAGGCAGAAGGCGTCGCGCAGGGCGTCTATCTGCCGGCCGTCTGCTGCCAGGCGGCGGCTCATGTTGTAGTCGGCAGCGAAGCCCTCGTCGCCGTAGGCCTGATAGGGGTAGCGCTCCCACATTCCCACCGTGCAGGTGGTCAGGCAGAAGCCGGTGAAGTAGGTGCGCTGCACCTCGGGCCCCATCAGCACGTCGCGCCAGCTGGGCAGCGTGTAGCTGTGCGGCTTGGGTATCTCGTCGGTGAGCGGCTCGGTGCTGAGCGCGACCCTGTCGTCGGTGAAGTCTTGGTTGCACCAGCCGGTAGTCACGCGCTGCGGGTAGGCGTTAGCGTGCGCGAGCACCAGCTCGAGGGAGTGAGGCGGCACTACTGCGTCGTCACTGATGAGCGACAGGTGCGTGTAGCCACGGGCCTTGACCTCGGGCATCAGCTGCTCGGTCCAGACGCTGTCGGCTATCTGCCTCTCGGTGTAGCCACGGATGCGGACCTTGTCGATCGGCAGGGCGTCGAGGGCGTCGAGGACCTGCGGTATCTCGCGCACGTTGAGCACAGCCAGGACTGGCTTCACTTCTGCCTGCCTCTCCAGTAAGTGACGGGCAGCTGCTTGCGCTTAGGGTCCTCACGCTGCAGCGCCTTGAGTAGGTAGGGCGGTGCGTTATGCGCCTTGGCCCACCAGGTCAGATGCTCCAGCTGCTTCTCGTCTAGGAAGATGAAGGGCATCGGAAGCTCAGGCCGCGGGATGGCAGCAGGCCGTGCGAGCGGATGGCGACAGCCAGCAGGGCACGCACGCGCAGAGGCTCTGAGTCGTGCTCGAGCGCCAGGCGCGCATACGGGTTTGGCTCGAGCGCTACGACGGCGACGTCCTCCTCGAGCTCGTCGTTGATGACCGGGATGCAGGTCACGCACATGTCGCGCTCGAGGAAGAGCTCGGCCATGTCGACGGCGTCATACATGCCAAGGCCAGTCCTTGCGGTCGTGGATCATCAGCGCGGCTCCGACGATCGCCGCACCCAGGCCGACGAGGCCGTGGTGGACGCGCAGGCCGCAGACCCAGACGCGGCGCTTGTCAGTGTCGATGTGAAGGATGCGGGACATGCGTACCTCGGTTGCCCGCTCGGTCGTTACCTTCTCTGACATGGGACCAGCCGAACTACTCGTAGTGCTCATCCTGCTGTCGCCGTTCATCCTGCTTGGCATGTGGATAGCCAGGCGCGGACGAAGGCAATGCCCGGCGTGTGGCAAGCGCGTGCCTAACGGCCGCACCAGCTGCTCGTGCGGTCACAGCTTCGTGAGCCAGTAATAGAAACGCCGGCTCACTGGCCGGCGCGGAAGTCATGCTCGACGCTGCCTAATCCACCAAGAAACGGAGCGCCGAGGCTATGAAGCGCGTCCCTCGAGACGCTATGTAGTTCCACCTGATCGCGGACGCACTACGCCCTTTTCCAGGGGGAACGTGTTGAAACTTACACACGCGACCGGACGGAGTTACCAGCAGCGCCGAGAGCAGCAGGGGCCCGGGCGCCCGAGGAGCCGCAGGCCTGCGTCCCTCTCCCTCGGTGCCCCACATGAATGAGGGCATAGGTGTCCCTACCTCCGCTGTGTAACAGCGTGCTACTCGATCTGACCACCAGCTCTCCGACCGTGCCAGCCTCACGCCCTGCGGCGTCTGCCTTCCACGGGTTCGCATAAAGCTCTTGGCCGGACGGGTTCCGGCCGCGCTGGCTTGCCTGTCGTCACCCATGCCGTTCACGGGTCAGGTCAGCTTCCCTCGAGGTCCAGGTATGCGATCCGCGCCAGCCTGGCCGGCGACATCGTCGATCAGCCCACGCGCTCTCCTCTGCGGATGCGGCTGCTTACGACGTGACGGCGGCCTTGGCTCTTGGCCTTGACGCGCTCGATGGCGCGGTCCCACGTCTCGAAGAGGTCGTACTTGCCCTTGGTCTCCAGCGAGCAGATGAGGTCCTCACCAACCATGCGCAGCAGCTCGCGGCGTATCTGGTTGCGTGGGGAGATGTGGTCCAGCTCGTCTGCGAGCTCGTCGAAGGTCATCTGCTGGCGGGAGAGCTGCGCGAGGATGGCCTGTCGGAGCCTGCGGCGCCCGTGCTTGACGTACTCGCTCACCTAGCGCGCCCAGCCAGCAGGCTGATCTCCGTCAGCACGCGCTCGAGCCAGGCGGTGCGCTCCTTAGCGGCGCGGAGCTCTGCCTGGTCGCCGGTAGCGTCCTTGACGCCAAGCCTGTAGCCGTCCTCGCAGCCGAGCCTGTAGGCCTTCTCGGCGTCAATGGTCGGCGTGATGCCCGCCTTCTTGAGGTTGTCGTGCGTAGTCACATGTTCTCCCTTCGCTGAGCCTCGAACTTGCACTCGTAAAGCGTCCCGGGCACGTTGAGGTCGGTTCCGTACTTGCGCAGGCGGTACCAGCGGCCCGAGCGACGGATGTACCAGTCGCCGGCTCGGTAGACGCCTCTGTCGTCGCAGCGCCAGGTGAGCTCCTTGTCGCGCAGGTGCAGCCTCATGGCTTCCTGATCGCGTAGTGACGCATGTAGGGCTCGCGGTCACCGATGAGCCGGACGTAGTGCAGCTCGCTGACCTGGTCGTGCGGGATGTGCAGGTCGACGGGCAGGAACTGCGCGTAGTCGCCCATGCGGCGCTTGAGCTCGCCGATCGTCGGTATCGGGTCGATGAGCAGGCAGCCGACGTCGAGGAGCTCCTTGCTCTCGTCTCCGTTCTCCCACACGCGGCCGAAGTAGCTGGCGTTTCCATTCCTGTCGTGATGCCAGCCGACCCGGACCTCTAGGTAGCCGGCGGGCGACGGTGCGGTGAAGATGCACTCGCTCATGCGCCCGTCTTTTCGGGCTGTGAGCGTGATGTGACCAGCTGGTCAGACTCACCTGAGAATCCTTGGTTTCCCCTTACACGGGAGACCTGCGAATAGACGTTGATGCCGAGGCGCTTCCAGCCAAGCGAGATGGCGTTGCAGCAGGTGTTGACGCTTGAGTAGCCCCAAGCCTCATAGTTGCCCTCGGCGATCTGCTTCATGGTGAAGCCGCGCTCCTTGAGATCCCGCAGAATGTGCAAGTGCTTGTCTGAAAGAGCACCGACGTTTGCTCTCTCCGTTAGCGGCGTGTCGCACCACGGGCAGATGCCCTTCTCGTGCAGGCTCGTCTCCTCGCGGCAGGTGCGGCAGTAGTTCTTCACGACAGCTCCCTGACGTTCGCGGTGCGCCTGTAGGCCAAAGCGATGCCGCCGGCCTGCCTGACGGCCGCTATCTGCTCAGGCAGTGTCAGGAACGGCAGCAGGTCAAGACGGTGCTGGTCGTACTCGGTGTGGCAGTCGCGGCACAGCGGCACGACGTTGTCCGCGCCCATGTTGTTGCCGACACCAGGCGCAAGGCTTCGAGGGATGACGTGCGCGGCCTCGGCGTTCGGCGCAAAGCAGACGCGGCACCGGCCGCTCTCGTACTCGACCTTGGCTCTGGCCTCTTTCCAGTCGCGGCGCTTCATGCTGCGACCTGCGGCTCTGCGCTGCTTAGCGTCTCTGCGAGGTCAGCAGGCAGGTCGCGCCCACCGAGGCGGTAAAGGAAGCTCACGAACTGCCGCTCGCTCATCGCGTGCGTTGAAGAGCTCGCGCGCATGGCGACGCTGTTGGCCGGCGTTACCCAAAACTGCCAAGGCTCGCGGCGATACCTGACAACCAGGAACGGCACCCCAGCTCGATCTCCGAGCCTCGCAAGAGCTTTGCGATTGGCACCCTGAGCTCCGGCAGAGGCGAGGTGCTTGTATTCGATGAGCGCTTTAGGCTCCGCGCGGTCGTACTCGACAACAAGCCCGTCGACGTCAAGGCAAGGACAGTCGTAGCCCCATTGACGGTGACGCTGGCTCAGTCCAGAGTCGCGCCAATCGTTTCGCTCGTCGGCGACAGCACGGTCGCCCTTATAGGTGACTGCGATTCTCACTGCTCGAGCGCGTCCTTGGCACGCTTTACACCAGCTGCAGCGCTCGGCAGCGTCAACGGGATAGCGGCGATGTCGACGAGGGCCTTGCGGTAGCGGTCACGCTCGATAGCCAGCTCGCCGGCCGTGGTGAGCGCGTCTCGCACGTCACGCCACAGCACCCACTCGCCCTGCGTGTCGGGCTCGGCCTTCCAGGCGCCTGAGAGCGTGTAGCGAGTCATGCCTTGCGGCTCTCCATCCGCTGCGCCTGGTCCTGACAGTCAGCCAAGGCGGCAAACGGGCCGTGAACCTTCTCGGCACCAACCAGCATGAGCATCCAGCGCGAGTAGCCCTCGTTGACCGCGCGGTACTGGCCGCACGGCGACAGGTAAGAGCCGGGCTGCTCCTTGTTCCAGCGAGCCTTCGATGCGTAGCGGCTCATCGAGGCCTCCAGACGAGCTTGCCGCCCCTCTTAGCCGCGACCACGCGCCAGCCGCCAATCGGCCGGCCCTTGAACAGCTCGTTGCGCGGGACTGCACGGAAGCTCACGCTGCGCCTGCCCCAGCTATTCATCCAGCCGCAGGACGGCGCCCAAAAGTCAAGGACGAAGCCCGGCCCGCCCCTGTCCATGACCTTGAACCAGCGTCGACCCATGACCGTGCGCGGCCGGCGCATCTCTACCCACGTTCCGAGGCGCAGGCTGTTGTTGGCGACGTAGCCGACCTGGACGGTGCGGCCCGAGGCCGTCTGCGTCGTGGAGCCGTCGCAGGAGTGGTAGGCGGTGCTGCTGCCCGTAATGACCAGCGAGGCAGTCACAGCGGCCTCGGCGATCATGCTGCCACCTGCGCCTTGAACTTGGCCGTCGCAGCCTTCGGTGAGATCGGCTCGCCGAGAGACCGCGCGAAGCGATGCACGTCGATGGGCACGACGGTGTAGCTCTGCTTCTGCCCGGGCACAGGAGCGGCGAGGCGCTCGGCGTGCTCGAGCGTGACGCCCTCGTACTCGCACCACAGGTACTTGCCCTGACGTGCGTCATCGCTGCGCACCACGGTGTAAAGCTCGGGCGCGCTCTTCTGTTCCTTCTTGCCGGGCCCGCGAAAGCGGCTCAGCTTCTCCCGGCGCGCCTCCTGGCGCTGGACCTTGCTGCGCCTCACGCTGCCAGCCTCAGACGCGGCTTGACAGCGGCTGCCAGCTCGAGCGCGTCGAAGACGATCTGCTCGCCGTCGTCGAGGGTCAGGATGATGGAGCTGCCGTGGCGGTCGACCATGACCGGCTCGGCGTCTCCTGAGTGCTCCGGCAACCCCCTGCGGGTCGCCATGAGAAGGGTTACTTCACCGTTATCTCCGAGTGAGCCACCATCTCTATTATCGAACCTTCGGGTCATTTACTGCTCCTTTCGGCCTCTGATCTGAGCGACATCGGCTCAACCCCTGCAAAGAAGGTCGCTCCGGTGACCGCTACTTGCATCTCGTCAAGCGATACCTGGTCGACGTAAGTCCCAACGGTTGTCTCGATCGAAGCGTGGCCTAGCAGCGCCTGAGCGATGCGCGCTCCGGCGTACTTGGCGATGTAGTCGCCGAAGGCGTGGCGCAGCGTGTGCGGCGTGATCGGCTGATACAGGCCGGCCTTCTCGCCGCAGCGCTTGACGATGCGATACATGCCCATGCGGCTGATCGGCCTCTCGCGCGCTGTCCAGTCTTGATTGAGGCGCGGGCCCGTAGAGATGCGGCCCCTGATTAGCGTGCCCTCCTCGGGCCCCACGGCCATGATCTCGTCAATGACCGGCTGAAGGTCGGCGATCACCGGCACCCAGCGCTCCTTGTTGCCCTTGCCCATGCCGCGCGTCACATGCACCCAGCCCGGGCGCGATACGTCGGCCTTGCTGATGCGGCACAGCTCTTGTGAGCGAAGGCCCGCGCAGATGCCCAGGTAGATTGCCCAGCGCTCGGCGAGGCTCGCCTTCTCGGTGGCAGCCCACGTCAACAGCTGTTCGACCTCCTTGCGCGTCAGGCGATTGATCTGCGGCTTGGCGCGACGTGCTCGAGGAATAGCGCGGGCCGGATTGCTCTCGCGGATGTCCTCCTCAGCTGTCCAGTCGAAGAAAGCGATAAAGCACGAGTGCGCCTGGAGCTTGCTGTTGGGATGCTCCCAGCGGCGCAGCGTCTTCTTGACGTCGGCCTTGGTGATGTCCTCAACCTGGGCCCAGCCTGAGTCCTCGCCGAGCAGCAGCAGCTTGCTCCTGTAGCTGCGCTCGGTGTGCTCGCTGTTGATGCGCCCGTAACCCTTCCAGTCGGCGATGAAGGCGTCTATGGCTACTTCGATTCTCATGCGGAGCTCCTGTCGTCTTGCTGACGAAGGTAATCCCTCAAGTCCATGAGCGCCTGAGCTGTGCGCATCCGAAGGTTCGGGCTGTCGAGCAGCTCGAAGGCCGGCGACTGATGCCAGAAGGCGGCCATGAAGACGTCGATGCTCTCGTCATCGCAGAGCCGGTCCCACTCGTCGCGGTCCTTGCGGAAGGCGTTCAGGTCGATGACGTTGCTCATATCTCCCACCTGGCGCGCAGCTCGTCGATCGCCTCGTCCGGTATCCCCTTGCACCTGACGCAGCCCGGAGTCCGGTCGCCCGGACTTTCGCGCTCGCCCCTGTAGCCGTCGCGCAGGTCGCGCAGGCCCTGCGTAGCGGCGTCGGTCAGGGCCTCCTCTGCCTCTACCTCCCCTGCCGCGACCTTCGGCAGCACGACGTCGAGCTTGGTCAGGCTCGCGTCGGCCAGGCGCTCAGGGTCGATGCCGTGCTCGAGGACGAAGACCTCGTGAACCTTGGCGGCGGTGAAGAACTCGCTGCGGCTCATGCCGATGTCCGGCTGCGCAAGGAACTCGGCGAGCGTGTCGTACCCGAGAGCCTCGTAGGCGTGGTTGCGGCTGATGCCGTAGCAGGCCTCGGCCACGTCGATGAGCGAGCGCCTGGTGATGCGCAGCGCGCTCTTGAGCTTCTGCTCAAGCTGGAAGGCGTCCTGCGGCTCTATGACCTCTCCGGCGACGGTGAGCGTACCGGCCTCGGTGCGCAGCCTGATGCCCTGCGGCGCTGAGTGCTTGACGATGCGCGCGTGCGGCGTCTGCTTGACGATGACCTGTACCGGCGCTCCCTTGGCGGCGCTGAGGGCCTCGAAGATGCGCTCGGGCTCGGTCTCGGTGATGTTGAAGCGCTTGGCAAAGTCGACCATGCCCTTGCGCTGGCCGTCGGTGAGGGCAAAGGCGTTGTCGATGTCGGCGCTGAGGTTGCGCCACTCGATCGCGTACTGGCCGCTGTCGTGGCGACTGATGATGCGCAGCCCCCAGCCGCCCTTCTTGCGTGCCATGACCGAGACCTCGTCGAGGGTCATCATGTGCTCGCCCTCGGGCAGGGCTCCCTGCTCGGTTGCGGTGATCTGGCCGGCGAGGCGCTGGACGGTCACAGGTCGACCTTCCTGTCCCCCACTCGCCCTCTGGCCTCTACCAGCTGGCGGCCGAACTGCTTCTCGGCCTCGTGGCGCTTCTCGTCGAGGGCCACCAGGACGGCGATGTGTGCGGCGAGCTCGGCGTTCTCGGCCATCAGCGCCATGTTCTGCTCGCGCAGGCGCTCGCACTCGCAGTTGTTGCAGTCGCAGCTCACTTGTCCCTCCCCTTCTTGATCCATTCGCGGTCGCGCTCTACGGCGATCTCGACGCTGCCGGGCATGTAGCCGGCGTGCTCAAGGGCGCGGCGGTAGGCCTGCTCGCGGGCCTCGGCCATCGTGAACGGCCAGCGCTTCATCAGCACGCCAATCACAGCGCCCTCCTAGCCACCTTGCAGGCGTGCTCGAGCTCGTACAGGCGGCTCTCCAGCGTCAGCCTGGCCTCCAGGTCTTCGCGGTCGTAGGTCAGCACGGCGGGCAGGACCTCGGCCATGCGCACGGCGACGTGATCCAGATGCGGCCTTACGTCCTGCCTCGTGTCGGTGACGGTGAGCGTCATCTTCATGCCGCCTGTGCCAGCTGGTCGCCGGTCTCCGGGTCAAGGCCAAGCGCCTCCCTGCGGTCCCTGATCTGCCTCGGCAGTCCCTGTCGCGGGTCGAGCTGCGCGATCTGCTCGGGCGTGTAGCCGAGGAACGCCTTCAGCTGCGCGTCACGGTCTGCGAGCTTCGGAGGAGGCAGCGGCGAGCGGCGCAGGCGGTCCAGCGTGTTCTCCAGGCGCCTTGCCAAGCCAAGCGCCGAGCTGAGTGCCTTGCGGTGCTCCTCGTCGTTGCGCTCGGCCAGCAGGCGTGAGGGATGCTCTACGCCTCCCTGCACCTGCGCCTCCATGCGCAGCGACTTGCCGCCCGCAATCATCGCCAGCTGCGCCAGAGCGCGGTCGATACGCACTCCCGGAGCGTCCTTGCTCGCCAGCTCGTCGGCGTCGCGGCGCTCACGCTCCCGGCGCTTGCGCTCGCGGTCCTCGCGGGCCTTGTCCATCTCGGCGTCGAACTCCAGCTGCCTCTTGGCGGCCTCTGCCCGCGACTCCAGCTGCAGCATCGCCTTCGCTGGCCCGCACTTGCGGATCAGGTAGCGGCAATACTCCACGGTCGGGCTCCAGACGCGGGCATACGGGCGGTGATTGCTGTTGCCCGGGTCCGGGTTGTTTATCCCGGCCGCCCACGCGCGCAGCTCAGCGCCGTAGGCCTGCACCTGGTCAGCGGTCACTTGTTGCTCGACGGACGGCATGAGGGTCCTAGAAGGGCACTCCGTCATCTGCGGGCTTCTGCGGGACGATCTGCGACGGGTCCCAGCCCTCCACCTGGCGGTACTCGGCCACGCGGGTCTTGACGTCGCCGTTGTAGACCTCGTGCGTTACCTCGACGCTGACCTTGCGGCCGATAAGCGTCGACGGGTCGAAGTCGAACTCGCCCTCGGGAAACGGGAACTGCGCCGCTGAGAGCAGCTGCTTGACGCGCCAGATGGCCCGGTCGGTGACGTAGACCCAGTCCTTGAGGCCGCGGCCCTTGTATTCGCCGTCCATGATCTCCAGGTCGAGCTGGATGCACGGCGTTCCCTTGCTGCTGGCGCCCTCTGTGGCGTCGGTGATGGTGGTCTCGTAGGTGCCGGGCCCGATCAGGGTTGCCGGTGTCTCCTCGTCGGAGACCTTGGTGAGGTCCTCGAGCTTCATTCCTGCTCCTTGCTGTCGTCGTTGTCCAGAAACGGGATGTCGCTCAGGTCTGTCTTGAGCGCCTCCCGGAAGGTGTCCAGCCACTCGCTCAGGTCAAGCTGGCGATGAGTGCCGAGGGCTCCTGAGCGGTCCTTGGCGCGGCGGCCGTTGCCGTCGATGAGGCGGGCCATAAAGATGCGCTCGCCCTCGTCCTCAACGACGCCCGTGTAGCCGACAACGTCGACCTCGGCCATCACGTCGGCGGTTGTCTTGCCGCCGATCTCCGGCTGCACTACGAGGGCCTCGCCGTCCTCCATAAAGGACTCGTGCGCGATCAGCACCACGTTGACCGAGAGGTCGCGCAGCGTCCTGACCAGGTCGCGCATCGCCTTGGCGGTCTGCCCCCACTCGGGCATCGAAGGGTTGTCGCCGCCGATGGCAAAGGCGATCTGCTGCCTGACCTTGCCGATCGTGTCGACGACGATGGTGCCGACGTCGTTGCCCTGTGCGTAGGCAACGGCCTGCCGGAGACGCTCGCGCGGGTCCTCATCCGCGCGTATCTGCATCTCCAGCAGCTCCGTGCCTCGCTCGGCGGCTACGCGACGTGCGTAAGCCATCGCGCCGGTTCCCTCGAGGTTTATCCAGACGATCGGCCCGGGCGCCGTAGCAGCGGCCGTCGTCTTGCCCGTACCAGGCGGCCCGTAAAGCAGCACGTTAAAGGTCTCAGGCCCGAGCGCCGGCGGGTTGTCGAAGAGCTTCTCTGCGACGGCGCTCATCGCCCCTCCCCCAGCTTGCGGTAGCGCCAGCGGGTTGCGCTGTCGACGCGCTGCGCCTCAATCAAGCGCAGCTTCTCGGCGACCTTGGCCTTGTAGGCCTTCTGCTGTGCCTTGGTGCGAATCATGCCGCCACCAGCTCGTAGTCCAGGGCTTCCTTGTCGGTGCGCTCCAGTACGGCGGCAGCGCTGTCGAGCCTGCTGCGCATGACGTGCAGCAGGCGGTTCATCTCCTCGGCGCGCTCCTCGACGCTCATGCGCTCGTCGACGGCGGTGCGCTCGTACATCTCCCCCAGCTCCATGAACCTGCGGCCAAACTGCCCGGCCTCCATCAGTTGCTCCAGCATCCCCTGCTCCTCTCTGACTAGTTGCGTCGGTTGCCGTTCCTGCCGTAGATGCGCTCGCCGATCAGGTCGACGAGGAAGTAGCCAACAAAGGCCAAGACGAAGGCGACGGCGATCCAGCCGACCATCACTAGCGCCGCCATGCCCAGCTGCCAGAAGGAGGTCAGCATCGGCTCTGTTCCTCTTCTGCGACGGCACACAGCCCCTGCGTGACCGCCAGCTCGCAGTTGGCGTAGCCCAGCAGCAGGCTGCGTATCTTCACGGCGGCCTGCAGCTGCTCGTCAGTCATGTGCTCCATCAGCGGCGCCATGTCGAGTGCCACCTTCTTGAGGAGCTCCCCTGCGTACAGGTGCTTGATGGCTGCCTGCGTGAGGTCCTGGACGCTCACGAGGTCACCAGCCACGTCGCCAGTACGAAGGCGGCCACGAGGGCCGCGCTCCCCAGCAGGCCGGCGATGATGACCGCAGCTATGGCGATCTGTCCGGCCTGATCTGCTGCCTTCCGATACCGTCCCTGCATCCCGTCCTCCGTTCCTCATGGCGGTGCTATTCACCATCGACAACCGTATTCCTCCACGGTGCGGGACGGAGTTCTATACCAGATCACGGACGGATAAACCCGCAGGCCCGTAAAACCTGCGGTAATACCGTGCTTTTCGCGCTGAGGTCAGCGGAAATCTGTACGCTCCGCTGATGCCCGAAGAGACCCTTGGACAGCGGCTGCAGCGGCTCCTCAACGAGAAGCACTACGGCAAGAGCGAGTCAGCTTGGGCCCGGGAAGCCGGCGTGGACTTCTACACGATGCGCCGCACCATCAACGACGAGTCAGAGCCCAGGTATCCGACAATGGTCAAGCTCGCCGACTACTGCGGCGTCAGCTACGAGTACCTGAAGACCGGCGAGGGCCAACAGGAGCCCCCACCGGCCAGCCTTGACGAGATCAGGTCACGGGTTGATGAAGCGATGGAGCTTCTGCAGGAGATTGCCCGGGACCTTGATGCCCGGGACGCCGACGGCAAGCGCTAAGCACCTGCTCGAGCTGCACGAGTCTGTCGCGCAGCTGGTCGTCTGCCGGCACTAGCGGCAGGCGTGTGCTCAGCGTGTCGTGAAGGTCAGCCAGTACGTCTAGGGAAGAGGCTTCAAGCCCCCCCCCCCCCTTGATTTCTGCCCACTTGGAACCTCCCTGGTTGAAGTGAAGAGAGCGGCAACCTGACCGATGCCAAAGCGTTTCGCAATACGCAAAGCCCGCAACTACTACAAAGCTGGCGCAGAACGACAAAAGCCCCCCCAGCCGCTCGGAAGGAAGCGGCCAGAGGGGCTTTCGGAGCGCGCAGAGAGGTCGCGCTCTAAGTCGACGCGCGAGGAGCAGGGGAACTCGGCGGTCGACGTATGGACGGCCGAGGTGGCCGAGGTTTTAGTGCCCTGCCTCATGCACCGTTATCTCGGTGCGAGGATCGCCGTAGCGCTTGATGGCGCTTAGCTCAATGACGTGCCGATCGTCCTCTATGACGCTGGACTGCGTCAGGGCGTCGAGGACGTTGCGCGAATACTTATCCACGTCGCCAGAGCGAGGCCAGGACGGGTTGCTTTTTGGCTCAGGGAAGTAGAACGTCAGGACGCAGATGTAGGGCGGGACAAGCGGCCCGGTGCCATGCAGCTCGCGCAGCTGCTGCTTGGCGAACTTGAGCCACTCCACTGCTCGAGGGTTGCTCTCGCGGTTGTACCTGACGCCGGTCTTGGTCACGCCGGCCACGCGCGAGCCTTTCGGCCTTGGCGGGCCCGGGACGGTGTAGGTGACGCTGCGGCGAGGGCTCACAGGTCGGTGCGCCGGTACTCGCCAAGAGCGGCGAAGGCGGTCACCGAAGCGGCGAGGGCCATGCGCAGCAGCATCTGGCACTTGGCGTGGTCCTCGTCGTCTCGATCGTCGCCGAGCTCCTGCAGCTGCGCAAGAAGGTAGTTAGCCAGGTCGGCGGCCTCCTCCTCGCACTCGGTAATCCACGCTCGAGGCAGGTCCCGCCACGGGCCCTCCCCCATCCTGCGCTCCCTGAAGCTGTTCAGAGCGTTGGCGATGTCGGCGGCGTTGGCGACGTACTGCGCCATCTCGGCTGCCGCGTGTACCTGCTTGCGCTCCCATTCAAGGTCGCGGGCCATCGTGCGGGAATCCAGCTTGCGCCCGCACCGGGCACAGGCACCAGCGCCATCGAAAGCGGCCTGGTGTCTCGGGTTGACGCTCGGCACATGCCCCTCGAGAAGGCAGAAGTCCAGCGCTGTCATGTTGGTGCTCATCTACTTATCTCCCCCTGCCGGTCGACTACGAAGCCCGGCTCCACCTCAAGGTGAGGCCGGTCCTGCTCTGTCTTGGAGATGAAGGCGGTGAAGGCGCGGCGGCTCTGGCCGTGCGGCATGGTGAAAAGGACGACGGTGTGGCCGTCCTCGTAGGTGATGCCGTTTAGCCGCGCGTAGCGGTAGCCGCAGCTGTGAAGGAGCCGCAGCACGTCGAAGGTTGAGCGCATCTCACCAGCGCTCGCCCTTCCACATAAGGACGCCGTTCTGGAAGCTGGCGAGGTCGATGCTGTAGTGGCCGTCAGGCTCTACCTCGATCGACGCCCAGCCCGGTGCCCAGTCAAGGTTGCTGTGCGCGAGGTAGCCCGGCCAGTCGGTTGCCTTCTTAGGCATCTGGAACATGCCGCCGACCTCGGCGCCCTGGACGATCTTGTGGCGCCCGGAAGCCTTCCAGCGCACGGTGACGCCGATGCCCTGCCGGTGCGTGTGGCCTGAGACCGTGGCGAACTCGGCCTTGCGCATGTTTGCCAGCACCGAGGCGGCCGAGCCGGCGCGCACCGAGAGGCCGTGCCTTACCACCAGCTCGTCGGTGAGCTTGATCGTGGCGTGCTGCCAGCGGTCTTCGCTGCCAATCATCTCCACGCCGAGCTCGTCGAAGCGCAGCAGGTTCTGGATGCTCCAGACCGGAACATCGGAGCCCGCTACGCACAGGTCGGCGGCAGCGTCTGCTCGCTCGAGCAGGTAGCGCGAGAGGTTGCTGTCGTGGTTGCCCGGGATGAACTGCACCAGGCAGTCATCGGGCACGGCGGCCACGAGGCGCCCGAGGACCTCTCCGGCGCTCTGGATGCACTCGTTGGCCGTAGCCTCGCCTCGCTCCTTGGCGTGACGGGAGACCGAAGGCCAGTCGACCAGGTCGCCGTTGATGATGAGCCGGTCAGGCTGAGCCTGCAGCAACACCTGCTCGGTGATGTCCAGCAGCTTGCGGTCGTGGTACGGGCAGTGAAAGTCGCTCAGAACGAATACAAGGCTGCTCTGACGCTCGTTGCGCTTGAGGCGGGCCGGAGGCCTCACGGTCACCGGACGGCCGCCGAAAGCGGGCTGCACGAGCTCTGAGAGCGTCGCCTTGATGCGCCCGTAGGAGACGCGCAGCGAGCGCATGACCTTCTCCTCGCCGCCCTTGCCCTGAGCCTCCCAAACGCTCTGCCGGCGGGAGATGACCTCCCACAGCTTCGGGTCCAGGTTGGCCCGTTTGAGCAGCTCGGCGTCGGTCGGGACGTCGTCAGGGTTGACCGTGGCCTCGACGAACTCCGCAGAGGCGGTGTCTTTGCCGGTCTCGATCGTTTGACGAGGTCCGGTGACCGGACTCTCAGACGTGTTTGGGCCTTCAACCTTGACGCCAAGCACCGAGGCTCGCGTCTTGATCGTTGAGGCGTTCATCCCTGTAGCGCGTGCAGCAGCAGTCCAGCCCCCATGCTCAGCGAGCAGTTGGCGAAGCTCCTGCGCGCTCAACGGCGCGCGATTGCTCAAGCTGGCTTGATGTAGCTGGCAGCGAAAGCGACGACGACGCCGATGGCGGCACCTACGTCGCCAGGAATCTCTACGCCGAACTGCTGCGCGGCGAAGATGACCAGGACACTGACAGCGCCAGCGATACCGCCGGCGGCAACCTTCGGAACAGGCTTCATAAACCCCTCCTCGAGTAGTGCTTCTTGATGAACGCCCGAAGCTGGTCGCCCGGGCAGGACGTCTGTGTGACCGCGCTGTGCGGCTTGACCGGCACGTTGCGCTTGATGACCTTGCGGCGCAGGTGCCACACGAGGCGGCGCAGCTGCAGCTTGGTCTGCCAGGTCAGCTTGTCGTCGGCGCGCATAACCACGCAGACGGCGATCGTGTTGGTGTTGTGGTTCGCCTGAGCGGCCGGGATGACGCGCGCGCCCCTGCCGTAGAAGGCGCGAGGCTTGCTGCCGTTGAAGACGAGGTAGTTGTAGGCGATGTCCGACCAGCCCCTGCCGTCCATGTGAAAGTCCTGCAGGCCGCGCATGACCTGCTTCTGAGCGGCCAGCGAGGTAGCGCTCGGCGACTCGCTGTAGTGAATGAACAGCTCCTTGACGCTGCGCGGGTCCTGGTAGGAGCGGTCCTTGGGCTTGCGGGCGCCCCACTGCCTGCGGCTGATGATTCTCATAGCGGCCTTTCCCACTTGCCGCGCTTGATGAGGTTGCGGCGCGGTGACTTGCGAAGGTTGATGTGGTGACGCTCGCTGCCTGCCGAGTAAGGACGGAAGGCGTCGTAGCCCAGGCGGTTCAAGATCGCGAGCAGCTGATCGGACTCCGTGACGTCAAGGCCGAGCTGCCACCAGGCAAGAGGACGGCCGACCGGGCCCCTGTAGGCGACAGAGTCGCTACGCAGCTCGTGCGTTGAGCGGCCGGGAGGGTTGGCCGGGTTGAAGCCAGCCTTGCCGGCCAGCCAGCCCATGTAGAGCGCGTACTGGCTGAGCTTGCCGTACCTCTCAGGGATGCCCCTGCGGCGATCAGCGCTGTTGACCTTGCCCTTCCAGCCGTGCTTTGCCGCGTCCAGCAGCATGAGGCGGTGACCTCGGAATAGCGGCGTGCCGTCAAGCGTGACGGTCTGGTTGAGGCTGTGTCGACGCTTCCGCCTGCGCGGTCCACGTTCTGCCATGTGAGAAGTCCTCCTGCGCTACCAGAGCGCGTTCCAGCTGGTGCCATCGCCTGCGTACAGGCGGTTGGTCGCGCTGGTGTCGAAGATGATGCGGCCCTTGGAAGGCGTAGCCGAGGCGCGCGTGGCGACCTGGTCGATGCGAACGGCTGAGCTCTCCAGCAGCGCTATGCGGCGCTCAAGCTCGGCGATGTAGGCGATGAGGTCCTGCTGTGTCTTGGGAGCCGGCATTTAGCTTTGCCTCCTAAGCCCTGCGGAGAAGGACTGCAGCGACGAGGTCAGCGGCGCGTCGGTGTTGGTCGCGGTGTTGCCGCTCTTGCTCGTCGACGGCGCTGTGACAAGGCCGCCTCCGACCTCGCACTCGACGCCGTGGTCTGTTTCGACGCCGCTGTTGTCGATCGTGATGTTGATTTTGTTCACTCGCGCCACGGCGTCGGCGACGATTGAGCCCCTGACGGCGGTTATGCCGACCGGGTCGCCGACGTTGTAGTCCTGCAGCGGCGAGGGCGCGATTGCCGGGTCGGGCGTGAAGCTGATGGTCTGCGTCCAGCCTGCTCGCACGAGCGCGTCGGCGGCGTTGGTGCAGTCGCTGACGCTCTGCAGGTCTGAGCGCTGCTCAACCGACTCCCAGCGCCCCAGCACGCTTTCGGCGCTCGTCAGGTTGGCGGTGACGGTCGAGGAGGCCTGGACCTCGTTGCCGACGACGGTCACGCGGGTTTGCGGCGGCGTTATCTGCTGCACCACTGACAGGACGTTGGCTGAGGTCCCGGGCCCGTAGGCAAAGAAGCGCGTCGGCGTCTGCGAGGTATAGAGCGGGCCGACGTCGAGCGTGGCGAGCGTTGCGCCCTGCGCCTGCGGGTTGACGCGCAGGTCGGGCCCGCCTGTCAGCTTGCTTATCTCAAGGACGCGGTCAAGGATGACCTCGCGGTTGATGAGCAGCTCGTCTACTACGACGGTCGTGGCGGTGACGGTTCCTGCCACCAGGCCCGTCGTCGTGTTCTCGTTGGCCTGAGAGAGCAGCGACGGGTAAGAGCCGACGCTCGACGTGCTGGCGATGATGTTCGCGCTGTTCTGCGAATACCACTCAATGTCCGCGCGGCTGATGCGGTAGCGAAGAAGCGCTAGGCCGTCCTCGAAGGTCGCAGTGAGGTTTGCCTCGTTGTCGGCGGTCTGCTCGATGCTGGTCAGGAAGCCAGCGAACTTGAGCACGCCGTCCCTGTAGGCGTACAGGCGAGGCGTGATGCCCGCCACCTGCGTGATGAGCGTGAAGGCCCTGTCGTCGTCTACGTCAAGCTGGACGATGGCCTTGCTTACGTCTGAGCGCTGGAACTCCAGCTGCACCTGCTTGGCTGAGCCGTCCAGCACGTCGATCGTCGTGCCCGCCTGGTTAGCGAGCACGAATGACCAGGCCACGGGCTAGACCCTGTCGACGAGGGCGACGATGATGCCGGAGATGACGCCGGCCGATGCGGCGATGGCGCCGACAATGCCGAGAGTCTTGGTGCGGCGCTGCTCGCGGTCATGCTCGACAGCGGCGATCTGCTTGTCGGTGTCCTCGACGTCGTGAAGGCGATCGGAGAGCGCCGAGAGGTCGTCCTGGAGCTTGCCGAGGGCGCTGCGTACTGCCTTGTGGTCCTCGCGGTTTTGCTCGGCGAGCTTGTGCAGCTCGCGCTGGAGCAGTAGGACCTCGCTGCTGGTCACTGGTCCTCGACCGGCGCCTCTTCGGCTACCGGCTCCTGTTCGACGCGCTTCTCAACGCTAAAGGTGATGGGCTCGCCGTTATGCAGCGCGTCGGCCTTCTCGTGCGCTTCTGTCATCTCTTTGGCTGCGGCGGTGGCGGCCTTCTTGGTCTTATGCCAGCCGTATTCCTGCGCGGCCTGATCGTGAACGACTACCCAAGACGCCATTTAGCCGACCCTCACCGGAAGAAGCGACAGGTAGCGCTCTGAGAAAGAGCCTGTTCCGCCGGGTGCGACTCGGTTTTGCAGCTTGACGACGTGCGAGGCGGTCGTCACTTCTATGCGCTTTTGGCCGACTGGCGTCACGCTGTAGCTCGCTGCGGTCGACGACGCGGCCTCTACCTCGTTAGTGGTGTTGTTGATTACGGCTTGAGTCACGAAGTTGCCTGCGCTGCTGTTGTTGCCGTAAAAGGCGGTGAATGCCTCATAGAAGCCTTTGAGAGGAACCGTGATGCTTGGCTGCCCGGTGAGGTCTGCGAGGGACGTTGAAGTCGTCGTGCGGGTGTTGCGGTCTGCCGATTCGAGCTTGGAGCCGCCGATGAACTCCCACGGGTACGTCGCGTTGCCGCCGTTGAAGGCGTTACGGAAACGCAGGTGCCAGATGATGCCGTTGGTGCTGTCGGCGCGGTAGTAAATCTCTTGGCCGTCGACGGCGGGCGAGGGCAGCGAAGTTTCATACGTCGGAACGCCGCCGGACCACGGGCGCCTGTCGTTGATCATCGCGGTGGTCACGCTCGTTGCCCCAGCGGTGACCCTGACGAGAGCAAGCAGCAGACAGGAAGAAGGCAGCGCCGGCGTTCCGTTCGCACCAGGCGCATCCGTGGCAGCAGCCGAGCCGTTCGGCGTACCCGTGATGACGCGCACGCGGGCGAGGTTGAGGCCCGAGGCGTCGTGCTGGTCGTCCTTGATCTCGAGCACGACAAGGTCGTTGCGCGGGTTGGTGGCATCGGCCGTAGCGATGTCGACGTTGACATCAGCGGTCGTAGGCGGCACGAAGTAGTTGCCCTGCGCGGTAATCGAGTCGCCCTGCACTACGGCACCGGAGCCGACCGAGCTCGCCACGTCGACGGTCATGTTGGCACCAGCTGCTCGCTGGATGACGCGGTAGCTGCCGCCGTTGACAACGCCCTCGCGCACACCGGCGCCCCAGAAGCGGCGATCGTCGACTGCTGAGTAGTTGCCGGCCTGCAGCGTGACAGGCGCCGAGCCCTGATTCGGCGTAATGGTTGCTGTCGTTGCCATGTTCTCCTCTTAGGTGAAGGCGGGTCGATAGATGAGGTCAGCCCGGGCGTTCGCGTCGAAGTTGCTGGCGACCAGCTGGACGCTGCCGGAGCCGACAGGAAGAGCGAAGAAGGTGGAGTTGACCGGGTCGAGCAGGTTCAAGCGGCTGGTGGTGCCGTTGAGCTTGACCGTGCGGGCAGCAGCGTCGATCTCAAGGTAGTCCCCTGGCGCTACCTCGCCGGTAAAGATGAGCTTCTCGGTGTCGCTTAGGACAACCTGCGGACTGGTGCAGTAGCCGTAGATGCGGATAATCGGCGGCGTGGGCACTGAGCCTGTGTTGTTGAAGGCCACATCGCCGCCTGAGCTCGGGTTGTAGCCACGGGTGTACGAGTAGGTGTAGGTCTTGCCGCCCGCAGCAGCCGCCAGAGCGTTGCCCGTGGCGGTCGTCTCTGTCTGCGAGTAGACGCGCGGGTCGGGCGCCACGAAGGACACCTGGTACTTCACCCACGCAGCGCCATCGGTAAGCGTCAGCGGCTGAAAGTCCTGCAGCCTGACGCCTGCCTGCAGCTGCTGGCCGGAGGCGTCGCGGGTCCACTTGAGCGTGCGCTCGGTGCCGATTGAGTCGTAGATCGCTGAGGCGATCGTGTCGAAGTTGTCGAACGCTCCCTCAATCGACGAGCCGAGGACCTCTCCCTCGAGCGTGATGGTGCGGCTGTCGGTAAAGCGTGAGCGCACAAAGCCACCGGAAGCCTGCGAGCGCTGCGTGATGAGGTTGCGCACCGGAGCGACGCCCTGCAGCCCCTCGGCCCTGGTGACCACGGCGTTGCTCCCAGCGGCCGTCGAGTGCAGCGTGACGTTGCCGGATTCGGTGGAGAGCGTTATCGAGGAGATCATCGGGTAGCCAGCTGCCAGCCGAGGGCCCTAGCGAGGGCGACAGGATCGTCGGCGGTTGTCTGCGGGTAGACGTTCAACGTGACGCCGCCCGCTGCGTTCATGCGAGCGGTCTTGGTAGCCGACAAGACGTTGCCGCCGGCGATGAGCTCCGGGCCGGTCTCCCCCACGAGCGTGAACCCTGAGCGCGAGAGCGGGCCGCCAGAGGCACGGCGGCGATTGCTGCGCCTGCTGCCACGGCCCCCACGTCGAGGCGGCGACGCAGGCCTTTGCAGCGCTCCCTCGTCGGATGTCGACGGCGAGAAGATTCCCGCAAGGCCGTACTGGTCAAGGATGGCGCTTACGTTGCGCGCGAAGGTTGCGTAGTCAGCTGTGCGCGTCTCAAGGTTGAGGCGCTCTGCGTCGAGCTTGGCCTGCAGCGCCGCCTGGAAGCCAGCGACGTCGGCATTGTTGGCAGCGTCGGCTGCGGCTACTCGCTCGTCGTAGATGCGCTGAGCGTTGTCGCGCTGAGCCTGCAGCGAGGTGCTGAGGGCGTCAATCTCGCGCTGGCGCTCGGTGTCACGGCGGTCCTGGTCGAGCTGCGCCAGCTGCGCGTTGAGCTCGGTCTGGGCCCTGACGTTGCCGTTGGCCGTTGCTCGAGTCAGCTGCGCTTCGAGGTCGGCGCGCGTAGTGGTGTAGGTCTGGTCCTCGCGCTCGCGGGCCAGGCGTTCCTGCTCGGCTCGCAGCTCCCTGAGCCTGATGGCTTCCGGGCTGTTGCCGGTTGCCTCGTCAAGCCCGGCAAGACTGCGCTGCAGGTCGCCTTCGGCGGCTCGCTTCAGACCGTCGCGGAAGTTCTGCACTGCCTGGTCGACAAAGCCCTTGAACTGGTCGCGGATGCCGATAAGCACGTCGCGGCGGCTGATCTGGCGCTCCAGGCTGTTGACGGCGTTCTGCGCGTTGCGTACTTCCTGCTGCAGCGCCCTGATGCGCCGGCTCTCGGCCTTACTGCGCTTCTCACCAGCAGCCGTCTTCGCCTTCTCAACGGCAGCTTCGGCTTTGGCGAGACGCTCCTGCTGCTGGACCAGCTGCGGGTCAAGGCCCGCGCCGCCGGTTATCGGGTCGGCGAGGAAGCCGCCGAGCCCGACGCCAGTCCTCGGCGCGTTGGTCGACGCGGCGGCTGCCTTTGCCATGTTGCGAGCGGCAGCGACGATCGGCTGCGTGCGGCTCATTCCCAGCGCCATGCCGGCGACGAGGTCCTCACCGATGGCTGCGAAGACGAGCGACGGGCTCTTGCTCTTGGCCTGACGGCGCGCAGCCTCCTGCGCTTGCCTAACGGCGTTCTGCGCGGCGCTGACAATCGAGCTTACGGCGCCTGAGATGCCCTGCGCAAGGCCTTGGCTGATCGAGCGGCCGATGCCCAAGAAGTTCCCAATGAAGCCCTTGGCGGCAGAGACAGCCTTGCCAAGCACCGAGCCGGCAGCGCTGATGACGCTGTTGGCGGCTGACTTGATACCCCTGGCGAGGTTCTGCGCGATGGCCTTGCCGTCGGCGAGGAAGCCTCCCTTAGAGGCCTCTGCGACCTTGCGGGCTCCGGCGACGGCGTTGGCGACGATGCCGAAGATGCCTGGCATCCCACGGTTGAAGCCACTGCCGATGGCCTTGGCGAGGTCCCGGCCGAGGTTGCCCCAGCCCTTGCCGCCGGAGTAGCGGCTCAGAGCGGGCACCAGCTGCTGCAGCTTGGCGCTGATCTCTGGCACGAGTGCGACAAGACCGAGCAGGATTCCAACGCGCAGCCCCTTACCTAGGGCGCTGCCCGTGACCTTACCCCTGCCAAACATCTGCGTTGCAGTGGGCAGGACGTTAAGAATGGTCTCGGCCAGCCTTAGACCGCCGACCGTTGCCTTGAAGCCCACCCAGGCAGCCGCTGCAGCAACAATAAGGCGCGGATTTTGTGCGAGCAGCGTCACCACAGGGCGCAACGCGGCGTCAATTCCCTGCAACGTGCTCTTGAGCTGGCCGCCGGCGCCTGTTCCCTGCCTGAACTGAATGATGAACTGCGACAGCGCGGCGACGCCCTTGGTTAGCGTCGGAATCAGGACCTGCCCCAGCTGCACCTGCAGACCGATCTGCGCGAGCTTGGCTGTGCGTTGAGCCTCAGCGAACTTGAGGACAGCGTCTTGGCTGTTACCTGAAAGCTCTGCGCCGAGCTGGCCCGCGAGCTGCAGCTGCTGGGCTATGCCCTTGCTGCCAGCATCGAGCAGCGGGAACAGCGCCTGGTAACCACGTCCGAACAGCTGAGCGGCGAGAGCCGTCTTGGTTGCTCCGTCCTCTAGCTTGCTCAGACCATCGGCAGCCTGCAGAAAGACCTCGCGGGTATTCCCGGCGGCGATGGCCTCCTGTGAGACGCCGAGCTTGCCGAAAGCTGATGTGGCTGCTTCTGAGCCCTTCTGCGCCGCGACGATCTGCTTAGACAGGATCGTGAAGGACGCGGCGAGCTTGGTGTTCTCAATGCCGCGCACCTTGGCGACAGCAACAAAGCGCGAAGCCTCGCGTGTCGACAGGCCAGTCGTCCTGGTGAGCTGGCGCGTGCTCTTGGCAAGGTCGAGCGTCGTGTTGACGGCCTTCTTGCCTTGGTCGTAGGCGGTGTAAAGCGACGCGGTGGCGGCAGCGGCCTTCAGAGCGTTCTTGGCAAGCCCAGCAAACGCGTTTTGCTTGCCGGCTCGCCTGGTTGCCTTCCCGAACCTGTCGGTGTCGGCCATCGCCTTACGGATTCCGGCGGTGTACGAGCCGGTATCAGCGATAAGTCGAGCTTCGACCTTGAGGTTGCGGGCCACGTTACTCCTTGCGGTTCATCTGCTTGATGTCCTCAGCGATCGCGGTGAGCTCGCTGAGCATGAGCTCGTCCATCTCCCACGGCCGGATGCCGTAAAGGCGTGCCAGCGTCGGCGTCCACAGGTGCCGAGCCGTGAGAGCTACGAAGGGTCCGGCTCGGCCTTCTTCTTCTTGGCCGGCGTCTCTTCTTCCTCGTCAGGAAGAAACTCAAGGTCAGACAGCGTCCAGTCCAGGACCATGTCCTCGGTGAGCTTCTTGCCTGAGCGGTTGGCGGCCACGACAACCAGCGCCGTGACAATGCCGGTGTCGCCCTGGTCGAGGGCTTCCTCGATCTGTCCTGGCAGCAGGCCGGAGACGTTCTTGATCGTCTTCATTTCGCGGAGCGTGAACTCCTCGGGCACCTCGAAGGTCCCAGCCGGGCACTTGATCTTCATTTCCCTGCTCTCCTTGTGTTCGGTTGCTACTGCCAGCCCGCATCGCGGGCCGTGTTGTCCATGACCTTCACCAGCTCGTCGCGGATCAGGTCTGAGGACTTCTCAACAGCAGGCGCCAGGAACGCTCGAGGGCCCGTCTTCGAGCCTCCGGTGCGTCCGCCGTACTCGTAGACAGCCGGGTATGGGAACGGCTTGCCTGCGTAACGCCCGCCGCGCGAGCCGTCGGATGCCGGTCGCTTGGCTTTGGCTGAGATAACTACGTCTCTGAGGCGAACGCTTGGCGCAATCTTTCGCATGAGCTGGCCGGTGGAGACCAGGCCCTTGCTTGCGGCCTCAGCTTTCGCCTTGTCGGAGACTTTGACGCCGAGCTGGCGGAGCCCAGCCTTCAGCTCCTTGTCCAGCCCGGTGTCAAGCTCCTTGACGGCCCTACGCCACTTGGCGTAGTCCTCGACGAGGATCAGGCCGTCGGCCACTGCTAGGCGGCGCTGTCGGTGTTGACCACCGCGATGCTGATCGGTGCGTCGGTGCCGTTGTAGAGCGCCTTGTAGGCCAGCTCGACGTCGACAACCTCCGGACCGCCGACGTTCGGCGTGTTGCCGTCGAAGCGGACGGCAGGCAGCGTGACGGTGATGCCGCGCTTGTAGGTGCCGGTGATGGCGGTGCCCTCCCACTTGAGCGTGAGAGCCGCGACGGTGTTGTTGACGAAGCGGTTGTAGGCGGTGAGGTCCTTGAACTCGGCGGTGACCGAGCCGGTGATCTCTGTCATTCCGGCGGCGACGGGTGCGTTGATGGTCTGCGAGCCGAGGATGTATCGCTCGGCGTCCAGGCCGAGGTCGACCTCCACGGAGGCCTCCTTGCACTCGTAGCTTGAGCCGGCGACCGAGATGGTCGCGCCAGCGAAGCTGAGCAGCTCTTGGCTGGACGGGTAGCTGGCTGCCGTGATGGAGCCGGTCGTCTCGTCTTTGCCCACGAAGCTGAACTCGCCTGTGAGCAGCTCGTTGACCGAGTTGCTGAGCGTGAAGCTGCTGATCTTGCAGCCGCTGTAGGTGAAGGCGCGAACGGTGCCGTCGTTGCCAGGGCGGCCGACCTCGAGTGTCAGGCCGAGGCTGTACGGGTCGTCAAGCTCGCAGAGGTGCTCCTTGACCGAGCCTGACAGCGTTGAGGTGGTGACCTTGCCGAGGGCGTGCTGGAAGAGCAGGCCGCTGTTTTCGGCGGTCATGTCCATGCTGACCGAGCCCTCGACGGCTTTCTGGCCGACGGTGTAGCGGTCGGAACGCATGACGCGGTTGCCAGCGCGAAGCCCTTCGGACTCGATGCGCTCGATGCTGAGAGCGAGGCTCTCGTCGGTGAACTCGTAGAAGCGGGTCGGCGTGACGGCGGTGCCCCAGGTGGACTCGACGCCGATGCCGAGCTGTGCCGCGAGCCCTGAACGGATTGCCATTTAGTTACTCCTCGTCCTCTTCGGACTTCTTGGTTGACTTGGTAGGTGACTTGGCGAGCTTCCAGTCGCCTCGAGCAATGAGCTCGTCGGCGAGCTGGTTGGGAAGCTCAACGGTCCCGTCGCGGTCGCACTCGTACGACATGCCGGACGGCAGCGGGACGATGACGGCCTCGTGCGGGCCGAGGTATGAAACGGTCTTCAAGGTTCTCTCCCTAGATGCGCTCGGTTGCCTGTATGCCCAGCGTCAGGATCGACTGGCGAGCCTGGTCTGATGCGAACTCTTCAAGCTGGAACGGTGAAAGCAGCTCGGCGACGCGGACGGTGCCGGTCATGGTGACGTTGGTGCGTAGCTCGTCCTCGATCTCGGCGGCGAGGGCAAAGCAGCGCTCGGTACAGGTCTTCTGCTGGTTGCCTTCGCGCAGCACCGAGACGTAGACGTCGAGAATGTAGGTCTCGTCTTTGCGCTCGGCGCCGAGGGCTGCGAACTCCTGCGAGCCGCTGATGTCTCCCAGCGCGATGAACTCTCGCGGGCCCTGCAGCGGTGCGCCGTAGCTGAGCGTCACTCCAGACAGCCCGGTACGGGCCTGCAGTGCGGTGAGCAGCGCGGCTTTGAAGGCAGGCGCCGTGGAGTAGTAGGTGAGCGGCATCAGGCCATGCCGACGCGCCGGTACGGGCTCAGCATCCTCAGCGAGGCAGCGGGCAGCGCGTAGTTGACGGGACGGTCAGGTGTCATCTGGCGCGGCTCAGCGAGCACGTCGCCAAGGTCAAGAGCCGGCACGTCGCGGCGCAGAGCCGATGCCACGGCGATAATTGCGGCCTGCTTGACGTCGCTGGGCACCGAGGCCATCCCCCAGGCACCGGCGATCGACACCTGCGAGTAGCCGAAATACTTGGCGCTGTCGCCGTCGTGCAGCGTCGTCAGGTCGGCCGAGAAGCGCACCTTGAGGTAGGTCCCAAAGCGCGTGGGCAGCGGCAGCAGCTGATAGTCCTGCGTTGCGGTCAGCGTCTCGGGCTGCGCCTCTTCCGGGTGCAGCCTCATCGTCGTGACGGTGCGCAGCTCGTAGGGCGCTAGGTCAAGGACGCGCTGACCTACCGGAAGCGTGAAGACGCGCGTCGCCGAGGCCGTGGCGACAAACTCACGGTCGCAGTAGCGGGCGATCGCGTCGCTGATAGGCGTGATCGTGTTGGTGATGAGCGTGTCACGGCCGGTATCGGCCTGCGGCAGCTCGAGGAACGCCCTCACATCAGAGAGCGAGCACAGGTCCTGAGCGGCCATTTATCTGCGGGCGCCCAGCGTCGGGATGCGCTTGGCGGCACGGTCGACCTGTGTGCGGCCTTCCTGGCCAATCTTTGCCAGCTGCGCGTTGAGCTTGGCGACGAGCTCGTGGTCGCGCGCCTTGGCGGCACGGTCGCGCTCTGAGACCAGCGCGGCAATCTTGTCCAGCATCGGCTTCTCCCTCACTTGAACTGCGAATAGCAGCGGGCAGGAATCGAACCTGCCCATGCCCAGTCCGGTGACCGGACGCCAGGGCGCTGCTGTTAGCTACTGATTGCTCAGAAGCTGGGCGTCTGGAGACCAGACCCGCCCACGACGGAGAAGTTCTCTCCGGCGTACCGCTCGGCGGTGTAGGCCGAGAAGTTGTAGAGGCGGAACCGAACGGTGAGCTCGGCCGAAAGGGTCTCGCGGAAGACTTCTGCCTTCGGAGCGCCCTCGTAGAGGAAAGCGTCGTCGAACTTGCCGACGATGATGCGGTCCTCGTTGGTGCTGGACCCGAGGTTGGTCGGGATGTTGGCGTCGAGGTACACCGGCAGACCCATGATGGTCCCGGCAAAGGCCTCGGCAGCCACGTCGGCGAAAGTACCGACGGCGTTCTCCGGGCCCGAGCTGTTCGGGACCACGAGAGGACGGTTGCTCGAGTCAAGCGACGCGAGCAGGAAGCCCCAGCGACGCGGGTGCATCACGATCGCGTTCGGAGCGGCAAAGCGCTTCGAGTTGATCTGCTGAATCGCGTCAGCGAGCTTGGGGAACAGGCCGGCGGCCGTCGGAGTCGTGGCCGTGTAGGTCACGCTGTTGACGGTGTCGGCGTTGAGGATTCCCTCGTGCGTGCCGTTGGAGCCGGAGCCGCTGATGACTCCCTCGTCGATCGCCTTCGCGTGAGCGGCGGCCAGGTCAGAGAAAATTACCTGGTCAAACGCGATCGGTGACTGCTCGACCAATTGGACAGAGCAGTCGCTGATTCCGCCGTAGGTGCGGACGGGAGCGGTGACCGTAGCGGTGACCAGGTCGGTCTCCGAGACGGCGTTGTTCTGCGTGGCCTGAGCGGCGACCGACGTGCCCGTCGTGATGGCGGGAACGCTGATCGAGTCCGTGCCGGCGGGCAGCGGGAACTTGCTCGACAGGTCAGCAGTGACGCGACCGGCGCGGGCCTTGGCGACGTAGTCCTGGACGAGCCAGAGCGGCGGAACAAACTCGCCGCCGGTGGTGTCGGTGGTGTTGTTGTCGCGGGCCTCGCTGGTTGCGACGTGCAGCGAGTGCTGGCTGAGACGCTCGGCGGCATCGCTGTCGCCACGGGTCTTGGCCAGGTACAGGTCGCGGAAGTAGGAGCGCTCGGGCCGGTCCTTGCGGTAGACGGCCTCGTTGCTCACTACCTCCACGCGCGGCGACTCGGTCTCTTCGACCGGGCGCACCGGCATCGACTCGCGGGCCTCGACGACGGCCTCCATGCGCTCCAGCTCCTTGCGGGCGCGCTCGGCAGCATCGTGGGCGGAGTCGAACTCCGACTGCAGGGCGTCGAGGTCGGCCGACTCGTCGGCGGTCTCGATCGCGTCAGCAGCGGAGTGAAGGGTCTGCGCAGCGGCGTTGTAGGCCTCGCGCAGCTCGGTGATGCGTGACATCACTTCTCCTTGCTGTGGTGGTTGTGGAGAGCCATGCGCGCGTTGTTGCGCATGACCTGCAGACGCTTGGACATCGTCTGCTCGCTGCCCTCATCGGAAGCGACAGCGCCGCCCGCCTCTTCAGGCGCGACGGTTAGAGCCCCAGGAGTGTCCTGCGAGCTGTCCAGAAGATCGTGTTGGCGCAGCGCCGAGCGAATCAGCGCCACGTTCGTCTGCGGGTAGGCGCCCTGCGCCACTACCGAGACGTCATAAAGGCCGGAGACCTTGCGGACGGTACGCATGATGGCGCCGTCATCGCCCTTTACCCACTCGTCGCCATCTTCGGCGGTAGTGAAGGCAAAGCTCATCTGGTCAACCAGGCCGGTGCGTAGCTGCTCGGCTACGTCCTTGGCGTAGGAAAGCTGAGTGTTGATGCGCGCCCAGATGCGTAGGCCTTGGCCGTCTTCGATGAGCTCGAGGGTGCCGTTGGCGGTGCGTGCCAGCGGCTTTTCCATGTTGTGACCGATGACCAGGTGAACGTCGGGCTGGCCGGCGAGGACGTCGGAGAAGGCGCCGGGAGCGATGCGCTCACGGAAGCCGCCGAGGTCGTGCGACATCTCGTTGAAGACGGCGGCGTGACCCTGAATGGTGATCTCGTCCGGGCTCGCTCCGCTCTCGCGGACCTCGAGCTTGACGGGCGCGGTACTGATCCAGCGGCTTGCGAGCGGGTCCTCTGCCTCGAGCTGGTCTTCGACGTCGTCGAGGGCCTCCTCTTCGGCGATGTAGAGCGCCGCGAGCTGCTTGGCGGCCTCTGCGTTGGTCATGTGACAGCCGACGACCTCGCCGGAGTCATCCTTTACGACCGCGAAGCCTTCGCAGTCTGCGTTGTCGTCTTCAATGTGCCAGGGCATTTATTCCGTAGGGTCGTTGGACTGAGTGAGGTTCGGAGCGCCGCCGACGGGCGTCATCTGGAGGTCGTCGCCGCCTTCGACGGCCGGGTAGTTCTCCAGAGCGCGAATCTCGTTGGCGGTAAGCCATCCGGCCTGCCGGGCCTTAAGCATGGCCTCGTAGCGCTCGCGGGTTGACGGGCGCAGGAGCGAGTCGGCCTTGAACTCCGGGTAGAGCTCGTCCTGCGGCGGAAAAAGTTGCTGGTCGGCGCGCAGGGCGCTTTCGATGCGCCTCATGCGAGGAGCCAGGCAGAACTTGAGGAACTGCTCGGTCACCTGCTGCGTGTCGCCGATCGGGTCGCCGGTAATCAGCTGCGCCGGCAGGCCGAAGATGCGCGCGATGTCCTCGACCGAGAGCTTCATCTGGTCGACCATCGCCAGGTCCTGCATGTTGACCGGCATCACCGTGAGCTCAGCGCCGCCACCGAGCACTGCGGTACGGCGCGCGCGGCCGGCACCAGCGTGAGCGCTGTTCCACAGGTCGGCTATCTCCTTGGCCTGCTCGGCGTTGACCTGCTGCGGCAGCCGGATAACGGCGCCGGGTGCGGCATCGTTCTGGAAGAAGGCGCCCTGAAAGCGGTTTACCTGCTGGGCGTTGGCGAGCACCTGGCGATGTGCCTCAAGCGGCGAGAGACCAACTGCGCCACCGAAGGGCGCGATGCCGCGAATGTGCAGCAGCTCCTTGCTGGTGAGCTCGGCTACGTCGTCGCCGTCCCTGATCTCGTAGGTCGGCTCGTAGCTGTCCTCGTTGAGCACGCGGACGCGGTCGCCGCGAATGACGCGCAGCTCGCGAACCTTTCCCCTGCTTTGCGTCTTGAGGATGTAGGCGTTGCCGAAGGTCTCGATGGAGCAGGTGACGTCCTGCCAGAACTCGAACGGGCTCTGCGAGGCGTTCGGCGCGCGGTGCAGAAGGTCGTACTGCGTGGCGGCGGTGTCCATCTCCGGCGTGCCGTCGGCGGTCTTGCGGTAGACCTTGCACGGCATCGCGCTAATCGAGTCGCTGATGAGGCGAATCGAGGCCATGACGGCGGGCACCGACACTGAGCTGCTCGGCGTGTTGGTCGTCAGCGCGTTGTCGGTCGGCATCGGGAAGCTGGTTCCGGCGGTGCCGAAGCTGCGGGCGCGCAGGCTCACGTCGCCGCGAACGGTGGCGACTCTCACGAGAGCACCTGCACGAAGATGACGCGCTCGGCCGGGACCTCGAAGTGTCCGGTGGCCTCGACGCTGTCCTCCTCAACGATCGAGGGCGTGAGCATGATGTAGTGACCTGCCCAGCGGCCGGCGAGGATGCCTTCGACGCTGGGGCCGTCAGTTAGGTGCAGGCGGGCGGCGCGCTTTCCGCGCACCTTCCACACCAGGCGCATGAGCCATACGGGCAAGGGTTGTCTCCTAGAGCTCGGCGATCTCGCCGTCGACGGTTTCGATGAAGTTGCGGGTCGTGCGTTCGACCTTGGCGTCGTCTCTGACGCGGTAGTAATCGCGCGCTGCCTGCGCTCTCTCGTAGGTGCGCAGCTTGTTGCGGTGCTCGAAATCGAGGTTGAGCTGGCCGTGCGGGACGACGTCGTACTCGGTCGACGGGCCCCACAGCGCTTTCAGGCCCCATTTCCAGTCCGGGTCCTTGACGGCGAAGAGGTAGTGCGCTCCGTAGACGCGCAGGCCGCGCAGCGCCTTGAAGACGCAGGTCAGCGGGCTGCTGGACTTGGTAGGTGCACCGGCGTTGGTTGTCGGGACGATCGAGCTGCCGTCCTCGTTCTTGTTCCAATCCCAGCGCTCGACCAGGTGAACGTTGTAGGCCTCGTACTCGCCGCTCTCCATCTGAGCGCGAGCCCGGGCACAGTCGCCGTCAATCAAAAACGTGTCAGCGTCAATGACCACATACCAATCTGATTCGGTGGTCAGCTGCTCGGCGAGCTGGAACATAAACGAGCGTTTCTCAACCTCGTTGCCCATCCACGGCGTCTGCGGGACGTGCAGCGTGTAGCCGATGCCAGCGGCCTGGCATCCCATGGCAATCGCCTCGTGGGCTTCTACGCCGCTCGAGGAGCCGCGATGATCGAAGAGGTAATACGCGCCGTCGACGTAGACCATGTGGTCGACCAGCTGCGCGCAGGCGGCCGGGTGCGAGGCAAGCCACGTCGGCGACTCATCCCAAAAGGCGCACAGCCCGATGACCCTCACAGCTTGACCCTCGTCGCACCGGCGTCCATCTCGCGCGCCCAGGCCACTCCGGGCTCACACTTGCCGAGCGGCAGCTCTTCGCGGCCAAGCCCAGCGTGAATGTAGGCGCCGACAAGGTTGCAGCGGGCGTGATGCCAGTGCATCGACGTCGTACCGAAGCGGCCACAATTGACCTCTGTCAGCTTCGGTGTGCCGGTGGAGTCTTCCCTTGCGTCGAGCATGTAGATGCCGTTAGCGACGCCTTGCAGGCCTCCTATGACCCGTAAAGCGAGGTCGTGCAGGTCCTTGCGGTCGACGGTGACCTGGAGCGTGGCGGTCGAGGCGATCTTGGCTGGCGAGCGGTCGGCACCGAGCAGGCGCAGGCGCTCTTTCATGCCGTAGGCGACCAGCTCGCCGTCCTTGAAGACGCCGGTCCAGCTGAGGTCCTTGCCCGGCAGCCGCTCCTGCAACATCCAGTCGTCATCGGCGACCGAAAACTGACGCCAGTGGCGCATCCAGGCGCGCGCGATCTCAGCGTCAGATACCGGCAGGGCACCGGAGGAGCCGGCGCCACGGCGAAGCCGCATCCAGCAGTCGCCGCCGAGGTCCTCGATGGCCCGCTCGAGCTCAGATTCGTCTGAGATTGGAAGCGTGGCCGGCGCATCGGGTCCGGCAGCGTTGGCGGTGCGGTACTTATCGCCGCAAACGAATAGGGCTGCGCGTCCAGGCAGGAGCGTCGGCGCGTTCAAGAGGTGAGCGTTGGCGCTAAGCCAGGTGACCTCGGCGTCGGGCTGGGCGTGGACGAAGGCGACGTCGTACTTGTGGATCAGGGAATTGATCTCGGTTGCCGTGCGGTCCCGGCGCACGAGCTCGCGGTGCCTTCCACGCGCGAGCTGCAGCATGACCGGGTCGACGTCGCAGGCGACGGCCTCGTGGCCGCACTCGTAGGCGGCTTTGGTGAAGTTGATACCGGCAGGCCCACCTGCGCCGAGGACGAGAATCATCATCCGATCAGCACAAAGCCCTGGTCTGCCTGTTCGCTCACCGAGCGCCAAGCGCGCCAGTGAGCCATCACCGAGGCCACGCAGGCGTCGATGCGCTTGCTCTGGTCGATCTTCGACACCTTCCATCCCCTGTCTGTTTTCTTGGCAGCCGTCGCCTCGACGTGAGCGGCGAGGACCGGGTCTCCGTCGTGGACGATGCGGCGCTCCTGCGCGCTGGCGTACCACTCCTGGTAGGCGTCAGCCATCGCCGCGCTGGACTGGTGCAGCGGCGCGACCATCAGCCCTTCCCCTGAAAGCGTTTGTGCTGAGCGCTCAAAGAAGCGCGGGTCAAAGACCAGCTCGCGCACGTCGTAGGTCTTGGCGAGCGTTCGCACGTACTCCTCGACCATCGACAGGTCGATGCGCCCACCTTCGGCGTACTCGTGAGCCGGCACGTCCCTGACCGCGCTCCAGACGTGAGTCTTGACGGCGACCTTGCCGTCCCTGACCCACGCCATCGACACGGCAGTCGTGTCGTGCACCAGGCCGACGTCGATGCCGAGGTAGACCGGAGTGCCAGGAGCCGGGCGCAGCTCAGTGTCGAGCATCTCGTCCCACAGTCCTGCCTGCAGCCAAGCGGTTCTTGTAGCCGTCCACTGGTTGAGATGAAGGCGCCGGAAGGTGTTCTCGTCCATCGACGGGCTCTCGAGCTGCTGGCGCAGCGTCGGCGCGTCAATCCACGAAGCCGGGTTGGCCCGCATCCAGGCGTCCTCGTCCTCAATGTCGGCGCCTTCGGGCACCGTGTACCACCAGAACAGGAAGCCGCTCTCTTCATCGAAGGCAACCAGCAGCGAGCCATCGTTGCGGTGCTCAAGGCCCGGCAGGTCAACGGCTTGCTTGAACAGGCGGCCAAGGACGGTGTCCCTGTCGTAGCCGGCGGTCGTGATGCTGCAGGTGAGCGGCTGTTCGCGGGCTCCTGTCGCAGTCTGCATCGCCGCCCACAGCTCTTCTTGCCTCGGCGTCATCCACGAGTGCAGCTCGTCGGCGACAATCGTCGAAGGGTTTAGGCCGTGCTGGAGCTTTCCGTCAGCGGCGATGCGGCGGATAAGGCCATCTGACTCGTCGCACTTGATGACGTAGCGCTGAGCGTCAAACCACAGGTCGAGGATGCGATCCGATTCGGCGAACGCTCGAGCCTGGTCGAAGACGACAGCGGCCTGCTCGCGCGAGCCAGCGGAGACGATGACGTCGGGCGCCTGCTCACCTTCGACCGACGCGCTCCACAAAGCCAGCGCCGAAAGCAGCGAGCTTTTGCCGTTCTTGCGCGGCAGGCCAATCAGCGCCTGGCGAACCTTGCGCCGTCCCTTGTCATCGACAGCCAGAAGCGCATCGACGAGCTCGCGCTGCCAAGGCTCGAGCTTGAACGGCTGCCCGTGCCAGCGGCCGATTGTGTGCTTGATGAACTCCTCGCTAAAGAGCGCAAAGTGCTCGGCAGGGTTCAGCGGCCCTCCCTGCCGGCTGCTCTTGGCCTTCCACTGCTCAACGGTTGCGCCGATGTCCTCAAGAAGGTGACGGTGGCGATCCGCGCGGAAGGTTCCGTCACGGATGTGCTCGTCTAGCGACTTGGCGCGGCTCGGTGGTGGCATCCCCTCTCCCTTCGCCACGTCTCCCATGCAAAAAAAAGGG
>ERZ869929.315-NODE-315-length-32996-cov-61.935248_pt1 | contig 32996 bp, 46 predicted proteins | sample MGYA00579312_ERZ869929 | MGnify/ENA primary metagenome ERZ869929 (study PRJEB32216, sample SAMN09231818) | wastewater metagenome | place: USA: Maryland | collected 2016-08-09 | study: EMG produced TPA metagenomics assembly of the PRJNA472060 data set (Reclaimed... | reverse complement strand
TCGCCGTCACCGGCCCCCTGCCCGAAGGATGGGTCTGGGAGGTCGACGGCCCCGGCGGGATGCACGAAGGCCACGAGGCCACCGAGGCGCAGGCGTGGGCCGCTGCCCGTTCCGCCGCCGTCGCGGTCATGGGCCGCCTGGAGGCGCCTGGTGGCGGTCGGGAGCTGCGTGTCGCCCTGTCCGGCGCACCCGTGGCACCGAGGGTGATCCCGTGAGCCGCCACATCACCACCACCCACCGGCGACGCCGACGTCGCGCCCCATTCGCCTGGTCCCCCCTCCGACGAGCCCTCCGCACCCTCGCAAGGAGCACCCCATGAGCTGGCACCAACAAGCCGCCTGCCGCACCATCCCCACCCACGTCTTCTACCCCGAGCGCGGACTCAACGCCGCCGCCGCCAAGGCCGTCTGCGCACGCTGCCCCGTCCGCGCCCAGTGCGAAGCCGAAGGCGCACACGAGCCCCACGGCGTGTGGGGCGGCGCCTCGCCCGCCGAGCGGGGCACGTCGCTGCACAACCGCGGCGAGGCCCACCGCCTCTACGACGTGGCCGTCTGCCCCTCGTGCGACGCCCGATTCTGGACCCACAAGCGGGCCACCAACGGCGGGGTGCGCTGCGAGGCCTGCCGGGCCGAAGGTGTCGCGTGAGCATCACACTCGGGTCGCTGTGCAGCGGCATCGGCGGGCTGGAACTCGGCATCGAGCGTGCCCTCGGAGCACGCACCGTGTGGCAAGCCGAGGTCGACCCGCACGCATCCAAGGTGCTCGCCCACCGCTTCCCCGGTGTCCCGAACATCGGGGACGTGCGCGATCTGGCCGCCATGACCCCCGTGGACATCCTCACGGCGGGCTACCCGTGCCAGCCGTTCTCAACCGCAGGCCGCCGAAAGGGCACCGATGACCCCCGACACCTCTGGCCGGCTGTTCACGCTGCCATTGCTCACCTGGGACCCCGACTCGTTGTGCTGGAGAACGTCCGGGGCCATCTATCGCTCGGGTTCGACCGTGTCCTCGGTGACCTTGCCGGCATCGGGTATGACGCGGAGTGGCGAGTTGTTCGAGCATCCGACTTGGGGTGCTGCCATCAGCGCGCCCGCCTCTTCGTTGCTGCCTACCCCGTGCGCGTCCGACACAGCACGGACGCCGCTGAACGCCAGAAACAGGGTGGCTCAAGGGCACCAACTGGACCTGCCGACGACAGTGACGGCGCTACTACCCACCCCGGTGGTGCAGTACGCCGGCGGGACAGCGGAGCAACACCTGCAACGCAAGCGAAACATGGGCCGCCCCGACCCGACCGTGACCGACCTCGGGATGGTCGTGGAGCAGCTGCTGCCGCCGCCCCGCACCTCGGACGCGAACGGGGTGGGCGAGCACGGGACCGGGGGGCCAGACCTGAGGACAGCGGTCGACAAGCTGCTACCGACACCACGGGCGAGCGACGGGCCGCCACCGAACTGCCACGGCCGGACGTGGAGCGCGACCGACTTCAACCTGCACTCATGGGTGCGGGAGATGGGGTGGACTTCGGCCCCTACGCCGGCGCCGTCCGACGACAAGAGCAGTGGCACGGCCCCGCCCCCGACCCCACCACCGACGGGCGACTCAACCCCGCCTTCGTCGAGTGGATGATGGGCTACCCCGCCGGCTGGGTCACCGACGTGCTCGACAGCCGCAACGCCGCACTGCGCTGCCTCGGCAATGCCGTCGTCCCCCAGGTGGCCGAGGCGTTCACGCTGGGCCTGTGCGCCCAGGAGGCCGCCGCGTGACCCCCGAGCGTGTGTCCTGCTTCGGCGCCCACGACTGGACCGACCCGGACCCCCGAGGCCGGCGCACCTGCCGCCGTTGCGGGGACCGCCGCCCCTACGAGTGGGAGTGGTGGGCACGGGAGCCGCAACTACCGCTGGGGGAGTCGTGACGTACCAGCTAATCCGTGGTGACGCCACGTCGATCCCGTTGGCCGACGACTCGGTCGATCTGATCGTCACGTCGCCCCCGTACTTCGCCCTGCGGTCGTACACGGACGGCGGCGAGCACTACGACGGGCAGATCGGGTCGGAGGCGACCCCGCAGGCGTTCCTCGAGGCGTTGTGGGCGGTGACGGCTGAGTGCCGGCGGGTGTTGAAGCCGTCGGGGTCGATGGGGGTGAACCTCGGCGACAAGTACTCGGGTGGCGGCGGGTACTCGCCGGACGCCCCTAGCAACATTGCCACGCCGAAGCGCAAGCGGGGGTCGTCCATCGGTGACCCAAAGCCCAAGACACACATCCCCACCAAGTCCCTCATGGGTCTGCCGTGGCGCTACGCCATCGGATGCATCGACAACCTCGGCCTCATCCTCCGCGCCGAGATCGTGTGGGCCAAGCCCAACGGCCTGCCCGAGTCGGTGACCGACCGGGTGCGCCGCTCCCACGAGCAGTGGTTCCACTTCACGAAGGAGCCGCGGTACTTCTCGGCGGTGGACGAGATCCGTGAGGCGTCCGACACGGGCGACCGTGTCATGTACCAGCGCAGCCGGGGCAAGGGCAAGGGTCTGCCGCCGCGTGGACCGTCCGACCTTGATGACCGGATGCAGGCGAACAACCCGCTCGGCAAGCTGCCCGGCTCCGTGTGGGAGATCCCCACCGAACCCCTCCGGGTGCCCGACCACCTCGGCGTCGACCACTTCGCCGCGTTCCCGTCGGAGTGGCCCCGCCGGCTGATCCTGGGCTGGTCGCCGTCGGGGGTGTGCGTGGAGTGCGGCGAAGGACGACGGCCCGTGGTGGCGAAGGAAAAAGACGTCTACTACGGCGAGGGTCAGTTCCGCTCGGGGGCTCAGCAGGTGAAGGACGGCGCCGCCCAAGTCGGGTGGAAGCAGGACGAGAAGTGGCGCACTACCGCCACCATCACCGGCTACGCGTGCGCCTGCGACAACACCGACGCACCCACCCGACCCGCCCGCATCCTCGACCCGTTCTGCGGCACGGGCACCGTGCCAGCCGTCGCCCACGCACTCGGACGCCACGGCATCGGCATCGACCTCTCCGCCGACTACCTGCGCCTGGCCGACTGGCGATGCAACGACCCAGGACTGCGGGCCAAGGTGCTCGGCGTCGACAAGCCCAAGGCCGTCCCCGACGGGCAAGGGACCCTCTGGGGTGCCGCATGAACCCACCGCCACGGTGGCCGTTCACCGACCCCGCCGACGCCCTCGACGCCCACCTCGCCGGCACCTTCTGGCCCCGCATCCGACGCTGGGCCGAACACCTCGAGGAGTGGATGGACACCCCCCGCCCCGCCCTCGGCGCCCCGGAGGCTCGCCGCCGGGACGAGGAGGCCGCCGCATGACCAGGGGTATCGCAGACGCTGAGGTCACCCCAACGGCCGCGATAGGATCGACCCACTCACCCCGCAACGTGAACGGGTCCCAGCCGCCAGACCGGGACCCGTTCGCAGACCTATCACGGAGGTCCGACAGTGGCCGATTCTAGCGCACCCATTCCGGTCGCAACCGTTCTGAGGGTCACCCCGAACGCCAGCGCCCCAGGGTTCTACATCGTCACTGTCCAGTGCCCCCACTGCTCAAGGGAGCACACCCACGGAGCGCCGGACCACACAGGCCACGACGGCCACCGAGTGGCGCACTGCGCCGACCCCCGACCAGTCGGGTTCGAGGCCGGCTACTTCCTCGGCTCCAAGCCGTGAGCCCACCCGACCCCACCGACTGGGACGACGACAACGCCCCACCACACACCGACGACGACTACCAGCAATGGCTCGCCATCGACGAAGGCCTCCCCGCCCTCGCCACCTACAAGGCCCCCAAGACCCGACCCGCCACCAACGGCCACGACGCCACCACCCACTCCTCCTGGTGGCCCAAGGATCTCGCCGAGCTCTTCAGCGGCGACCACCACCCGCCACGTCCCGAGCTATGCGCCCGCGACGACGGCCAGGCCCTGCTCTACCCCGGCAAGTGCCACGCCTTCAACGGCGAGAGCGAGAGCGGGAAGTCCTGGGCGGCGCTCATCGCCTGCGTGCTCACCATGCGGGCCAAGGGCCACGTCCTCTACCTCGACTTCGAGGACACCGCCGAGACCGTCGTCACCCGCCTACTCGCCCTCGGCGCCAAGCCCGCCCAGGTGCTCGAGCTGTTCCACTACGTCGAGCCCCACGAGCCCATCCTCACCCGCGGCGGGAAGTTCACCCCGGCGAACGCCGACCTCGCCGACACCCTCGACCGGTGGCCCATCTCACTCGCCATCATCGACGGCGTCACCGAGGCCATGACCATGCACGGCCTCTCCCTCATCGACAACGCCGAGTACGCCACCTTCCACGGGGCCCTCCCCAAGCGCCTCGCCCTCTCCGGCGCCGCCGTCGTCCAGATCGACCACGTCACCAAGGACCGGGAGAACCGGGGCCGGTGGGCCATCGGCGCCCAGCACAAGCTCGCCGCCATGGACGGCGCCGTGTTCTCCTTCCAGGTCGCCCAGCCGTTCGGCCTCGGCCGCCACGGCATCACCAAGATGTCCATCGAGAAGGACCGCCCCGGCCAGCTCCGCCAGCACGCCGCCGGCAAGCGCATCGCCGACCTCCACCTCGACTCCGACAAGGACACCCACGCCCTCTCCTGGTCCCTCACCACCCCCGACACCCCCGAAGGCGACGACGGCACCATGCGCCCCTCGGTGATCATGGAACGGGTCTCCCGGTTCCTCGAGGAGAACCCCCAGGGCATGTCCAAGCGCTCCATCCGTGCAGCGGTCGCAGGTTCCAACGACCTCATCGACCTGGCCATCGACCTCCTCATGGAGGAGCACGTCGCCATCGAGAAGGACGGGCAGACCCACCGTCACGTCTCCCGGAAGCCCTTCCGTGCCTGAGATTCAGATGTACCGAAAGACCGTGCCGTACTGTGCCCCGGCACACCCTCCGGCACACCCCGTGTCCGACCGTGCCCCCGTGCCGCTCCCTATAGGCACGGCACGGTCGGCACCGTGCCGGATCGGGCCGGGACCATCGCAGACGTTGACAGATGCTCATCACCTGCGATACTGCTACCCCATGGCCACCCGGTGGAGCGAGGACGACAAGGCCCACGCCCTCGACCAGCTCCGCGGCGGCGACACCCTCGCCCAGGTCCACCACGACACCGGCATCCCCAAGCCCAACCTCCGCCGATGGGCTGCACAAGCTGGGGTGGAGGTGACACGGGCCACCGAGAAAACCCGCGAGGCCACCGCCGCCTCGAAGGCCAACGCCGAGGAGCGACGGGCCAAGCTCATCGCCAAGCTGGGCCGCATCGCCGACCTCGCCTCCGACCTCGAGGTGGCCATCCTCCTCGACGGCGACGAGCGCCCCTCGCTGCGTGACGTGGTCGGTGCCCGCACCCGCGCCATCCACGACGCCGAGCTCCTCGCCGGCCGCGCCACGTCCCGCACCGCGAGCGTGACCGCCCTGGACGAGGAGATCGCCACGCTGGCCGAGGCGCTGGCCGGCAACGATCAGCCCGCCCCCGAGACGGTCGACGCGTGAAGCTCTGCGCCATCGGCCTCCACGCCTGGGACTACACCCGGCACCTCCGGCGCAAGTGCCGACGGTGCGGACGCCTGGAGCGGTGCTGGTGACCACCACGCTCACGAGGGGCGAGGCGCTCGCCCGAGCCGCCAACCTCCCCACCGAGGCCAAGGCCCGCCTCCGCTGGAACCTCCAGCGCCGCCCCACCCAGACCCCACCCGACGGCGACTGGCTCGTCTGGCTCATCCTCGCCGGCCGCGGCTTCGGCAAGACCCGCACCGGCGCCGAATGGATCGCCGAGCAGGCCTGGCGCCACCCCGGCACCCGCTGGGCCATCGTCGCCCCCACCTTCGGCGACGCCCGCGACACCTGCGTCGAAGGCGACAGCGGCCTCCTCCACGCCCTCGGCGGCGAGGTCCGCACCTGGAACCGGTCCCTCGGTGAGCTCGAGCTCGTCGGCGGGTCCAAGGTCAAGCTGTTCTCCGCCGACGAGCCGGAGCGCCTGCGAGGCCCCCAGCACCACGGCGCATGGTGTGACGAGCTCGCCGCCTGGCGCTACCCCGAGGCGTGGGACCAGCTCCAGTTCGGCCTGCGCCTCATGGCCCCCGGCCTCGAGCCGCGCACCGTGGTGACCACCACCCCTAAGCCCACGAAGCTGGTGCGCTCACTGGTGGACCGCAACACCACCCACGTCACCCGCGGGTCCACCTTCGAGAACGAGGCGAACCTGGCGCCGGCCGCCCTCGAGGAGCTGCGCTCGCTGTACGAGGGGACCCGCATCGGCCGCCAGGAGCTCTACGCCGAGCTGCTGCTCGACACCCCCGGCGCCCTGTGGACCATGGCCATGCTCGACGCCGACGGCGTCCGGGTCGACCACGTCCCCGACCTCGTCCGTGTGGTGACCGCCATCGACCCCGCCGTCACCTCCGGCGAGGACGCCGACGAGACCGGCATCGTCACCGTCGGCCAGGACCACGACGGCGACCTGTGGGTCCTGGCGGACGACACCACGAAGGCCACCCCCGAGGGCTGGGCCAGCGTGGCCATCGGTGCGATGGACCGCCACGGGTCCGACCGCATCGTGGCCGAGGTGAACAACGGTGGCGACCTCGTCGAGTCCGTCCTGCGCGCCGTGGACCGCACCGTCCCCTACCGCAAGGTGACCGCCTCGCGCGGCAAGCGGGTGCGGGCCGAGCCGGTGGCCGCCATGTACGAGCAGGGCCGGGTGCACCACGTCCGTGGCCTCGAGGAGCTGGAGGCGCAGATGTGCTCGTGGACGCCGGACGGCGGGCAGGGCTCGCCTGACCGCCTGGACGCCCTGGTGTGGGCGTGCACCGAGCTGGGCCTGGGCAAGCGCCGCCGGCGTGGCGTGGTGGCGGTGGCCGCATGATGTGGCGCTGGATCGGCGACCGGGTGGTCCCGGCCTCGGCCGTGGCATGGACTGAGGAGCACTAGATGGCCCGCACCGTCCGCACCAACCTCGTCCGACGTGAGCGCCGCGATCCGGTCGCCGCCACCCGCAACCCCACCTACCGCGGCCTCGACCAGCCCCAGGTCACCGAGTGGAACGCCGACCAGGCCTTCCGCTACGGCGTCATGGCCAACGTGGTCGCCTTCCGCTGCCTCCAGGTGTGGGCCGACGCCGCCGCCAAGTACCCCTTCCGTGCCGGCGCCACCCCGCCCGACCGCCCCGGCGCCACCTCCGACCACGACCCGAACGCCCGCCTCGCGCAGCTCCTCGGTCCCCCCACCCGCCGTGTCGGCAACCGCATCTCCGGCCCGAACCCCGAGATGACCGGCCGCACCCTCCTGGCGTGGACCGCGGCGCAGCGCATCGCCACGGGCCGCAACGCCTGGGAGATCGAGTGGACCGAGGCCCCCGGCAAAGGCCAGGTCGCCGCCCTCTGGCCGCTGCCCGCGTGTCACCTCGAGCCCATCCCCACCGCCGGCAAGGCGCCCCGCTACTACCGGGGCTTCCGCTACACCGCCGATCCTGCCAACGCCGTGGACCTCATCCCCGAGCAGGTCCACTACGGGTGGACGATGGGCGGCACCGATGTCCGCCAGCCCATGGCCCCGCTGCAGGCGTCCCGCTACGCCATCACCCTCGCCGTGATGGGCGACCGCCAGAACCTGGCCTTCCTCAAGAACGGGGCGGTGCCGGCGCACGTCATCACCACCACCGAGTTCGCCTCCGACGACGAGCGCAAGGCCTTCCGCGACGGGTGGAACGCCAACTACCGCGGCCCCGACAACGCCGGCAAGCCCCGCTTCCACGAGGTCGACGACCAGGGCGAGGGGCCGGTGGGGGAGGCCATCGACATCCAGACCCTCGGCGTGTCCAACCGCGATTCCCAGTTCGTGCAGGCCCACCTCCAGTCCCTCAAGGAGATCGCCTGGGGCCTCGGGGTGCCGTGGTCGAAGATCGACGCCGCCGAGCGCACCTACTCCAACGCCGAGGCCGAGGAGCGGGTGTGGCTCACCGAGCGGGTGGTGCCGTTCCTCGAGACCCTGGCCGACGAGATCAACCTTCGCCTCGCCCCGATGCTGGGCTCCGAGGTGGGCTGGTTCGACCTGTCGGGGGAGGAGGCGCTGCGCCCGGCGCCCCGCTTCACCGCATCGGACGGGGTGACCCTGTGGTCTGCGGGTCTGGCCACGGCGGCGGAGGTGCGCGGCGAGGTGGGCCTCGACCCCGACGCCGAGCTGCCCGCCCCGGTCGAGCCGCCTGCGCCCGAGGCGCTGCCGCCCGCCGAGCCTGACGTGGAGGACGACCAGCCAGCTCTGCCCCCGGCCCGTGCCCGGCGTGCCCCCACGAAGCCCCGCGAGGAGCGTGGCCTGACCCCCGAGGAGCAGGAGGTCCGCCGCACCACCATCTGGCGCCGCAACGACGCCGCCCTCCGCGGCCTCGAAGCCCGCTTCACCCGCGCCTGGGCCGACTACTTCACGAAGCAGGCCAAGGCCGTCGTCGGCCAGCTCACCGGCAAGCGCACCGCCACCCGCCTCACCGCCGCCTCCACCGCCCGCGAGCTCCGCGCCGACCTCGGCATCGGCGGCCCCCTCGACCCGAGCGAGATCGCCCGCTGGCGTGCCGCCGCGCTCGACCTGGCCGACCTGATGCACACCGCCGCGTCGACCGCCGGCGTCACCCGCGTCAACAACGCCTTCGGGGTGAGCTTCGACCTCGAGGCCCCGTTCGTGCAGGACTTCATCCGTGCCCGCGCCAACCAGCTCGCCGGGCAGGTGACCGACACGACGTACTCCGCCATCCAGCAGGCGCTCGCCGACGGGGTGTCGCAGGGCCTGAGCATCGACGACCTGGCCGTCGAGGTCCAGCACGTCTTCGACGTGGCGTCACGGTCGCGCGCGCAGACCATCGCCCGCACCGAGGTGATCAGCGCGAGCAACGGCAGCGCGAGCCTGGCCGCGGCGCAGCTCCCCGCCGATGTGGCCGCAGGCCAGGAGTGGATCTCCACCCGCGACGAGCGCACCCGTGACGACCACGCCGACGCCGACGGCCAGGTGGTGGCCATGGGCAACCCCTTCGACGTGGGCGGCGAGGCGCTGCTCTACCCCGGCGACCCTGCCGGCGACGGCGGCAACGTCATCAACTGCCGCTGCACCGTGGCCTTCCTCACCCCGAAGGACATGGAGGGCCGTGCCCGCCCGCAGCGGGTCGTGCCCCTGTCGGTCGCCCGCCTCGCCCTGCGCACCCTGCGGGCGGGGGACACGTTCGACGCCGGCGAGTTCCGCCGGTCACTACTGGAGGTCGCAGCATGACCAAGCGTGAGACCCGCACCGGCGAGATCCGGGCCGCCGGAGACGACGGCACCATCGAGATCCTCGCCGTCGCCTACAACATCACCGACGACTACGGCACCCAGTTCGAGCGGGGCACCTTCACCCGCTCGCTCGAGGAGCGCCTCCCCGTCATCGCCTGGGCGCACGACTGGTCCGAGCCCATCGGCCGCGCCCTGTCCTACCGGGAGGCCGACGAGGGCCTGTACCTGACCGCCCGCCTCGACATCGGCTCGGCCGTGCCTCGCGCCGACCAGGCCCACGCCCAGGCACGCTCCGGCACCCTCACCGACGTGTCCGTGGGCTTCCTGCGCCGCTCCGACGAGCTGCGCGACGGGGTGACCGTCATCACCGACGCCGACCTCGACGAGGTCTCGTTCGTGCTGCGCGGTGCGGTGCCCGGCGCGAAGGTGCTGGCGGTGCGCTCCGCCCGTAGCGGCGAGGTCGTGGACCTGGCCGCCGTGGAGCAGATCGCCCGGCGGGTGGTGGCAGGCGAGATCGATCAGGCCACCGCGGATGAGATGGCTCGCCTGCTGTCCGCCCCACCCGCCGGCGAACCCGCCCCCACCCCCGAGCTCGAGGGCGCCGAGCTCGAGGAGGCGCCCGTCCCCGACGAGGCCGCCGCCGACGTGATCGCCGAGGCCGAGCAGATCCTGGACCGGGCACGCTGATGGCACCCGCCGAGCTCGACCTCACCGACGACCGGGCCATCATGCAGGGCGACAGCTACGAGATGACCGTCACCGTGAGCGGGTCGCTCTACGCCACCACCGACTTCTCCGCCACCGGGTGGGTGTTCGCCGCGTCGCTGCGCCCTGGCTTCCCCGGCAACACGGCCACCCCGGTCGCGGGCGAGGTCGAGTTCGCGGTGGACGTGGATGACGACACGGTCGGCACCGCGGTGGTGACCCTGTCGCTGACGCCGGCGCAGACGGCTGCTCTGGCGTGGCGGTCGAAGTGGGTGTGGGACTTCCAGGTGACCGACCCCTCCGGTGACGTGCTGACCCTGATCCGGGGGACGAGCGTGACGGTGCTTCCGCAGGTGACGGCATGAGCGACATCACGTTGACGGTGTCGGCCCCTGGCCCGACGGTGGACCTTGCGGTGGTGGCCGGCACCTCGGTGACGCTGACGGTGTCCGAGGGCGGCGGGGTGTCGGACCACGCCGGCCTGCCGGACCTGGCCACCTCGGGGCACCCGGCCTCGGCCATCGCGAACACCCCGGCGGGGTCGGTGGCGGCCACGACGGTGCAGGCGGCCATCAACGAGCTGGACTCGGAGAAGGCGGCGAAGGCGAGCAACCTGTCGGACCTGGCGAGCGCGAGCACCGCCCGCACGAACCTCGGCCTCGGTGGTGCGGCGACGCTGTCGGTGGGTACGTCGGCGGGCACGGTCGCGGCGGGGGACGACTCGCGGATCACGGGTGCGTTGTCGGCCTCCACCGCGGCCAGCACCTACCAGCCCCTCGACGCCGACCTCACCGCCATCGCCGCGTTGTCGACCACCTCGTTCGGTCGGTCGCTGCTCACCTTGGCCAACGCCGGCGCTCTGCTCGCTGCGGGCCTGGTGGTCAACACGGTCGCGGCGGCGGGCACGACGGAGACGCTCGACGGAGACGACTACAACATCCACGACATCACCCTCGATGAGTCGGTGACGTTCACGTTCACCACGTCGGCGACGGTCGCGCAGTTCACGCTGATTCTGCGGCAGGACGTGTCGGGGGGGAACTCGGTGACGTGGCCGGCGTCGGTGAAGTGGCACAGCCTGACGGCCCCGACGATCCTGACCACGGCGTCGGCGGTGCACGTTCTGGAGTTTCTGACGGTGGACACCGGCACGACGTGGCGCGGGTTCCTGGCTTCTTCGGCGGCCTCGTAATGGGTCACGCTCTGCGGCGTGCGGCGTCGCAACGGATCGGCGGGTTCGACCCGTTGGCGGTCGGTTGGACGCACGCGTACTGGGCCGAGGGCCCCGAGTTCGTAGCGCTCGGCTTGTCGGATGGTGGAGCGGTGGCGACGTGGCCGGACGAGATCGGGACCGATGATCTGACCCAATCGACGGCCGGGCTTCGGCCCACCTACCGGACGGCCGGGACGATCAACTCGGTTCCCGCCGTGCGCGGTGACGGCACCCAGTATTACCGGGATGTGGCGTTTGCCTCGGCCATGGCGCAGCCGCACTCCACAGTGGTCATCACCCGCCTGACTTCAGTGGCGGGGACGTGGGCGACGATCATCGACGGGACCTCGAACGCCCGAGCATGGCTCGCCGTCCGGGTGAGCGGCACGTTGAACTGGAACCTCTTCGCCGGGGTGGGCGTGGCTCAGGCAGGAACTCCGGCGGCGAACACCGGCTACATGCTGCGGGCGTTCTTCTCCGGGTCGTCGTCGTTGCTGGACGTGAACGGCACCAACGTCGTGCCGACAGGCACCGCGGTCGGAACACAGAACCGCGGCGGGATCTCGTTGTTCAACTCGTCGGTTCAGTTGGGCCAGCCTGCTGTGGTCGCGGGGGACATCGCGTTCGTCGGCGTGTTCAACGGCGACGTGACCGGCGATCCCAAGTGGGCACAGTTCAAGACGTGGGTCACCTCCCACTACGGGATCACGGTCGCGTGAGGAGCCACCCATGACCTTCGTCCACGACAACGGCACCGAGCGGGGCACCCCGCCCACCGAAGGCACCCTCCCCGACGGTCGCACCGTGTCCGGCATCACCCCCACCAACCTCGACATGCTCGCCGCCTGCGGTTGGCATCCCGTCACCGACACCCCCCGCCCCGATGACACCGACACCACCACCCACGAACGGTCCATCGTCAACGTGGACGGGACGTGGACGGTCGTGTGGACCCCGAGGCCGTGGACCGCCGGCGAGCTCGCCGCACGCACCGCTCCCACCCCCGACGACCGCATCGCCGCGCTCGAGGCGCAGAATGCCGAGCTCCTCGCCGCCCTGGCGAAGGTCACCACCGTCGCCCAGGTCCGCGCGGCCGCCCAAGCCGCCGCCGGCTGATGCGAGTCGCCGTCCACCCCTGCGACTCAGGCGGGTGTGGATTTTACCGGCTGCGGTGGCCCGCCGAGGCACTCCAGGCCGCCGGCCACGACGTGATCGTGGCCGACTCCTTCGACGCCCTCTTCTTCAACGGCCAGATGATCCGCCCCCTGGTCGAGGCCGACGTGGTCGTCCTCCAGCGCCCCCTCGCCCGCACCGTGGTCGAGTCCATCCCCATGCTGCACCGCCACGGGGTGGCCGTGGTGGTCGAGATCGACGACGCGTTCCACGCCCTGCCGCGTGGCCACGGTGCGCGCAAGGCGACCGCGGTGGCCGCCGACCCCGACCACAACCGCCTCTGGCTGCGCCGGGCGTGCGACCTGGCCGACCTCGTCACCGTCACCACGCCTGCGCTCGCCGAGATGTACGGCTCCCACGGCCGGGTGAGGGTGCTCCCCAACCTGGTCCCCGCCTCCTACCTCGAGGTCCCCACGCACGCCCCCCGCACCGAGGCGCCCACGGTGGGGTGGACGGGCAGCGTGGTCACCCACGTGGGGGACCTCGACGAGCTCGGCGGGGTCATCCCTCAGGTGCTCGAGGAGACCGGCGCCCGGTTCGTGTCGTGGGGCGTCGGGCTCACCGAGCAGACCCTGGGCGTGACGGGCCGGGTGCGGCCGTGGGCCGACCTGCTCGGCGCCTACCCCCGCCAGGTGGCCGACCTCGACGTGGGCCTCGTGCCCTTGGCCGACAACGCCTTCAATGCCGCCAAGTCGTGGCTCAAGGGCATGGAGTACGCCGCCCTGGGCGTCCCGTTCGTGGCGTCCCCGCGCGTCGAGTACGAGCGCCTGGCTGACGACGGCATCCTCCCCGAGGTGCCCATGGCCTTCTCGCCCGAGGGGTGGCGCAACTGGCTCACCCGGCTCCTCACCCACCCCGACGAGCGTGCCGAGATCGCCGCCGCCAACCGGGCCGCGGTCGCCCCGTACACCTACGAGAACCACGCCGACCGCTGGTGGAACGCATGGCGTGCCGCCGCCGACACCCGCACCCGACAGGAGACCGCCGCATGAGCAACGCCACCCGGAAGATCCGCCGCCGCCACGACCCCGCCGTGGTCCGCGCCGGGCAGGCCGCCAAGGTGGTGAACGCATCCACCGCCGACCAGCTCCACCGCAAGCTCGTCGAGGACGCCTGCGGCGGCCACCCCACCGACATCCAGTTCGCCGTCCTCGCCTACCAGCGCATCGCCAAGCTGCGCCGCCAGCCCCTCGACGACGCCTTCAAGGCCGTGGAGGCCGAGGTGCGCCAGCGCCGCAACGGGCTCGGGATGCCGCTGTGATCGACGTGCTGATCCCCACCTACGGGCGGGCCGACCGGCTCGCCCAGGTGGCGGCCAACGTCCACGAGGCCACCACGGTGGAGCACCGGGTGGTGTTCATCGTCGAGGACGCCGACCTCGAGGCCACCCGACACCTCACCGACACCGCCGACGTGATCGTCAACGAGCACACCCCGAACTACGCCGGCGCCATCCAGACCGGCTACGAGCACACCACCAGCGACTACCTCTTCTGCGGTGCCGACGACCTCCGCTTCCACCCCGGCTGGGCCGAGGCCGCCCTTGCCACCATGACAGCGCTACCTCACCTGCGGGTGGTCGGCACCAACGACCTGATCAACCCCTACGTCTGCGCCGGGCTGCACTCCACGCACTCGCTCGTCGCTCGCCGCTACCTCGACGAGGTCGGCGGGGTGGTGGACGAGGGGCCGGGAAGCTTCTTGCCCGCCTGCTATTTTCACGACTTCACCGATACCGAATTCATCGGCACGGCGAAGATGCGCGCCGTGTTCGCTCCCTGCATGGAGTCGGTCGTGGAGCACCTCCACCACGGCGCCGGCAAATCGGAGATGGACGCCACCTACGAGAAGAACGGCGCCCACATGGCGGCCAGCTCTGCACTCTACGACAGCCGCCGCGACCTGTGGTTCAACCTGAGCCGATGAGCCATTCCGCTACAATGAGTGGACCGGGCGCACCTGCCAGTGCCCCGGTCCTGCCCGAACCTGTGTGGAGGTCCGAGATGGCCGAGGGTACATGCGCCGACTGCCCAGCCCCCAAGGTGGGACGCAAGAAGCGGTGCCCCGACTGCCAACGTGGGCACGACCGCCGACGTTTGGCTGAGTGGCGCGCGGCGAACCCCGAGAAGGTGAAGGCCCAGGAGCGCCGATCAAACCGGGCTCGCTACGAGCGTGACCCCGAGAGTCGCCGGAGCGCCGTGAAGGAGTGGCGGCAGGCCAACCGGGACCGCTTCAACGCCTACCACCGGGAATGGCGAGCGGCGAACCCTGAGCGCACCCGTGAGTACCACCGCAAGGTCCGCGCCGCCCGTCGCGACTACTACAACGAGAAGGTCCGCAGGTACCAGGCGCGCAGGATGGAGGCCACCGTCGAGCTCGTCGACTACGAGGCCGTGGGCGAGCGGTACGGGTGGGTGTGCGGGATCTGCGGCGAGCAGATGGACCCGACCATCCGCGGTCGCACGTCGCTCGCCGTCTCGTTCGACCACATCATCCCCCTGTCCAAGGGAGGCCCCCACATGGCCGCCAACCTCCAGCCGGCGCACTTCGGCTGCAACGCTCGGAAGGGCAACCGGTGACCCAGCCGGTAGTTGTCCTCGGCGGGGGAGGGTTCATCGGCGCCAACCTCGCGCGCCGCCTGGTGGCCGAAGGGCGCGAGGTGCGCGTGGTCGACCAGGCCTTCGAGCAGTGGCGCACCGTGCCCGGCGCCCTCCACCTGGTGCGCGACCTCCGCGACCCCGCGCAGGCCGCCTCGGTGATCGTCCCCGGCGCGCTGGTGTTCCATCTGGCGGCGGACATGGGGGGCGTGGGGTACTTCCACTCGGACGCCGACTGGCCCGCCTCGCTGAACAACGCCCGCATCACGCTCAACGTGGCGCAGGCGGCGGGGGAGTGCGAGGTCGGCCGCCTGGTCTACGCCTCGTCGGCGTGCGCCTGCGCCATCCAGGCCGGCGGTCGCCTCCGTGAGCACGACCTCCACTGGGGGACACCAGACGCCCGCTACGGGCAGGAGAAGCGCCACGGCGCCCACCTCTTCACCTCCGCCCCCTACGACGCCCGCGTGGCCATCCTCCACACCGTCTACGGCCCGCTCCAGGAGCACGAAGGCGTCCGCATGAAGTTCCCCGCCGCGGTGGCCACCAAGGCCCTCGCCGCCCGCCAGACCGGACGGCTCGAGGTGTGGGGCGACGGAACCCAGACCCGCTCGTACCTGTACGTGGACGACGCCGTCGACCGCCTCATCGCTCTGGCCGACGCCGAGACCAACCCCGGCCCGATCATGATCGGCGCCGAGGGGGCGGTGTCGTGCAACGAGATCGCCGCCATGTGCCTCGACATCCTCGACGCCCGCCACGTCGAGATCGTCCACGTCGACGGGCCGCGCGGGGTCGACGCCCGAGACTGTGACCTCACCCGCTGGCGGGCCGTGTTCGGCGAGCCGCACCAGACCGGCTACCGGGAGGGGTTCGCCCGCTTCCTCGCCTGGCTCGACTCCGTCGGGGTAGGGGAGCGGGCAGCGTGAGCGTCACCGTGTGCATCCCCAGCATCCCGCCTCGTCGCGACCTCCTCACCCGCGCCGTCACCTCCGTCCTGAACCAGACCCTCCCCGCCGATGCCATTGCCATCGCACTCGACAACGAGGGGGTCGGTGCGGCGCAGACTCGCAATCGGGCTATGGAGATGGCGCAGACGACGTGGTGTGCCCCGTTAGACGACGACGACCAGCTCTACCCCCAGCACCTCGAGCGGCTCCTCGCCCATCAGGCCGAGACCGGCGCCGACCTCGTCTACCCCTGGATGGACATCATCGGCTGGGATGAGCACGACTTCAACGACCGCGACCCGCTCGGGATGTTCGCCAAGCCCTTCGACCTCGCCGAGCTCGACCAGCGCAACTGGATACCGGTCACCTACCTGGTGCGCCGCGAGCTCGCCATGGACGTGGGAGGGTTCCCGCACCTCGAGTCCGAGCGGTGGCCGATGGACAACTGCGAGGACTGGGGCTTCCTGCGCGACCTGCGCGACGCCGGCGCCACCTTCGCCCATCTCCCGGAGCGGACGTGGGCGTGGCACTGGAACGGGCGCAACACGTCGGGCAAGCCGTGGCGCACCGCGGTAGCGTCGACCGGGTGAGCAGGGCCGACGTGATCCGCCTGGCGTACACCCGGTACCACGCGGGGGAGATCACCCTCGCCGAGCTGGTGCGGGTGGTGGCGTGGCGACGCTGATCCTCGCCGCCGCCGTGGTCGTCCTGGCCGCCGTGGTGGTCTGGCAGAACCGGCACAGGTTGCCCACCAGAGGCCACCTGACGCCCCAGGGGCCGCTTCCGGACGAGTGCGAGGTGTGCGGCGCCCGCAAGGCGGACAACGTCACTGTGGGCGCCGTGACGGCCCGTCCCGAGCAGGGGGGATGGTCGGGCATCACCGCCACCTGGTGCGTGGAGCACTGCCCCGAGGAGCACCGCCCCGCGCCCTGAGCTATCGCAGTCGTTGACGTAGCACCAACCGCTGCGATACCGTGACCACCAGCAGCACCCGAGGATCTGACTAGGCCAAGTCCGGCGGACCCGGGAACGACAACCCAGCGCCCACCCCCAACGGTGGGCCTCGTTCTCAGGAGACCCCCATGGCCGTCACCGACCGCCCCTCGTCCATCGAACTCCGCGACGCCGCCACCGAAGCCGGTGACAAGCTCCGCGAGCTGCGCACCCTGCCCGCCGACCGGCGAGGCGACACCTACGACAAGGACCTCCGCGCCGCGTCGGCCCTCGTCGTCGACCTCGACCGCGAGTTCGAGCAGACCCGCAACCGCGAGCAGTACGACTTCGAGCTCGCCGCCATGGCCGCCGGCCAGGCCCTCCCCGAGGCCCGAGGCGGCGAAGCCTCCGGCCAGTCCCCCCGCGAGTCCCGCACCGCCGGCGAGCTCGTCGTCGACACCGCCGACTACCTCCAGGAGCTGCGCACCCGCGGTGACGCCGGTGGCATCGAGGTCCGCAACCTGCTCGCCTCCGGCACCGCCTTCGGCTCCGGCTCGCAGGCCTTCGTGCCCGTCGGCACGCCGTACTTGTCGCCCGCCGGCGTCCAGCAGCGCAAGCTGTTCGTGCGCGACCTGATCCCGGTCCAGCAGACCGGCCTCGCGTCGGTGCCGTACATCCGCGAGGTGTCCGCCGCCACCAACGAGACCGGCGCCACGACCGTCTCCGAGGGCTCCGCCAAGCCCGAGGTCACCGCGCAGTTCACCACCGTGGACGCCCCCCTCCGCAAGATGGCCGCCTGGATCCAGATGACCACCGAGGCCATGGAGGACGCCCCCACCCTCGTCGGCTACATCAACACCCGGCTCGCCTACATGGTGCTGCTCGAGGAGGAGGAGCAGGTCCTCACCGGTGACGGCACCGCCCCGAACATCGACGGCATCACCCACGTCTCGGCCTCCTACACCCAGACCGCCACCAACAACGACGTGCCGGCGACCATCGCCGACGCCATCGCCAAGGTGGAGCTCAAGGACGGCTACCCGGACGGGGTCGTGATGAACGCCGGCGACTACTGGGCCAGCGTGTCCGAGCGGCGCGCGTCGTGGTTCGACGCTCCGGCGAGCGGTCCTGCCGGCGCACCCATCGGCGCACCGCCCCAGACCCTGTGGGGCATCCCGGTGCTCCGCACCCGGACCCTGTCGTCGCTGACGTGCATCGTCGGCGCCTTCGGCCTGGGCGCCACGATCTTCGAGAAGGGCGGGGTGCGCATCAAGTCCACGGACTCGCACGCCTCGCTGTTCACCTCGAACACCGAGGTGATCCTCGCGGAGAAGCGCACCGCTCTCGCCGTCCACCGGCCGGACTGGTTCTACATCACCACCCTGGACATCACGGCCTGATCACGGCCATGGCCGGCTCGGGATTCTCCCCTCTGGTGGAGGGTCCCGAGCCGTGCCCGCTGTGCGACGGCCCCTGTGCGCACGAGCTCGAGCGTGGCGACTACCGGATCGGTGACCCGCCCGAGCTGCACCCCGACCACCCGGACAACCCGAAGCGGAAGGAGGCGAAGCCGATGCCGAAGAAGCGCCCGCACGGCAAGCGCCGGCCCGCTGAGGACCGTGCACGGCACCTGAGCGAGGACCGATGAGCCTCCTCGTCACGGTGGAGCGGTACCGGGTCATCACCGGCGACACGACCACCGCCGCCTCGGCGGCCTCCGCGGCCATCGAGGACGCCACCGACCTCCTGGCCGATGCCCTCGGCCGGCCGGGCGCCCTCAAGTCCCAGGCCCGCACCGAGACCATGCACGTCGGCGACGGCGGCCAGCTCCGCCCCCTCGCCGTGCCGGTCACCGTGTGCGCCGACCTGGAGCACGACACCGCCCAGATGTACGGGGCCTCGCCGGACTCGGTCGCGTTCTCCGGCTACTTCGGCGGCGACCTGCCCCGCACCGTCGAGGTCACCTACACCGGCGGGTGGGTGGAGCGGTGGGCGAACCTCGGCGCCGTCAACGCCCTGCCGGCGTCCATGGAGCAGGACATCGCCCGCGCCGCCTACCTGTTGACCCACCCCACCATCGGCTCCGTGCCGGTGGGGGCGACCTCTGTGTCCCTCGGGGACGCTTCCGTGTCCTACGGGGCCGCTGGTGCGCCCTCAGGGGCAGACGTGGCCTGGTCGCGGGGAACCATGAAGTGGAAGCGGCGGCTGCCGTGACCCTCCCCCTGACCACCACCTCGGTCCTGATCGAGGACGGCGACACCCCTGAGCCCTTCGAGGGCACGACCTGGACGACTCGCCACACCGCCGCGGCCGCGCACATCTCGTCCCCGTCCGGGCGTGACCGTGCCGGCGAGGACGGCGGCGAGCGCATCGACGCCGTGCTCCTCACCGAGGTCGAGGTGTGGCGCGGCGACCGGGTCACCGACTCGGCCACCGGAGATGCGTACCGGGTGGCGTGGGTCGTGGAGCGCACCGGCCTCGGCCTCGACCACACCAAGGCGGGCCTCATCCGTGCGAGCGGGGAGGTCCCCGCATGAGCTACGTCGAGATCAACGGCGACGCCCTGGCCGAGCTCTTCACCTCGCCCGACGGGGAGATCGCCCGCGACCTCCAGCGCCGCGCCCTCCAGGTGGACCGCGCCGCCAAGCAGGGCTGCCCGGTCGACACCGGCCGCCTCCGGTCGTCCATCACCAACGAGATCGGCCAGGACGGCGAAGGCCTCCTCGCGGTCATCGGCACCGATGTCGAGTACGCCCCCTACGTCGAGCTGGGCACCTCGAAGATGGCCGCGCAGCCGTTCCTCCTCCCGGCGCTGGAGGCGGCCCAGTGACCACCTTCGTCGACGGCGTCGCCGAGTTCGCCCCCGTCCAGGCCCCGCTGCGCGACTGGCTCCGCGAGCAGACCGCGCTCACCGCCCTGGTCGGCACCGACACCAACGGCACCGCCCAGGTCTACGCCGGTGGCCTCCCCGACGCCGCCGACCTCACCAACGGCCCCGCGGTGGTGCTCTACACCGCCGGCGGCCTCGACGGGGGCACCGCCCTGGACCGGCCCTTCTGCCGCTTCAACGTGTGGGCCGACAACGGCGGCGCCCTCGAAGCCGAGGCGGTCGCCTACAAGCTCCGCCACGTACTCCAGCAGGCCCGAGGGGCAGCCCTCGGCCCCGCCGCGGACCCCTCCGAGGTGCGGCTCGTAGGAGCCGACACCGCCGCCCCCTTGTGGGCGCCAGACCCTGACACGAACCGGCCCCGGTTCGTCGTCACGACCACCCTCACCGTGCAGGCGGCGGGGGCATGACCAGGCCGACAGCGGCCGGAAAGTAGGACCCCATGGCAGTCGTCTCCACCCGCTCATCCACCGAGGTCGTCGTCGATCCCGGCCTCCTCTACGTCGCGGCCATCGGCACCACCGAGCCCACCGCGTCCACCGACCTCGCCGCGGCCACGCTGCCGTCGGCCTGGCGTGAGGTCGGCTACACCGAGGACGGCTCCGTCTTCAAGTACGACGTGAAGTCCGAGGACATCGAGGTCGCCGAGGAGCTCGACCCCATCTCGTCGGCCATCACCGGCCGCACCGGCACGCTCGAGTTCAAGATGGCGCAGGCCACCCGCAAGAACCTGTATCTCGCGCTGAACAAGGGCGCGAGCACCACCAACGACGCCACCACCCTGGAGCCGCCCGACCCCTCCGCCATGGTGCGGGTCATGCTGCTCCACGTCTCCAACGACGCCGGCGCCGTGCGGGGCACCCTGTTCCGCCAGTGCTTCAACGTCGGCGGCCTGGAGATGGACTTCTCGAAGGCGCCGAAGAAGGTGCTGCAGCCGGTGACGTTCAAGCTGGAGAAGCCCACCTCGAAGACGCCGTTCATCGTCTTCCCGAACGCCTCCGGCATCGTCGCCTGACGTGGCCTTCCGCGACTTCGACGCGGAGGTGGCCGAGCGGTCACGGGAACGGGACCCCATCACCTTCACCCTCGGTGGGGTCTCGTTCACCGGCCGCCCGGTCTGCCCCTTCGGCGCCGCCCTCGACCTGGCCGCCGCGCCCGAGATCACCGTCGACCTCGCCGGTGCGGTGGCCGGGCTCGTCGCGTTCCTCGAGCAGGTGGTGCTCGAGGAGGACGCCCCGAAGGTGGCCGACGCTGTCCGCAAGGTGAACGCCGACACCGCCTACCAGGTGGTGCGATGGCTGTCGGAGCAGTACGCCGGCCGCCCTATCCAGCCGTCCTCCGGGTCTGCGGTGTCGCCGCTGCCGGATGGGCGGGACTCGAGCTCCGAGCCGCACGACACGGCCACGGCCGCCTGAGTGCGATGAACCTCCGCCTCGCCTTCGAGTGGGTGCGGGAGCAGATGCTCTCGCGCGCCTCGCACCGGATCGCTGTCGGCCCGGAGCGTGCCGCGAAGGAGGACGACGTGTGGGAGGCCGCGGTCGCGGAGGTCGACGGGTTCCTGTCGCCCGAGGAGGTCGAGGTCGACGAGGTCGACGTGTGGGGTGACCCCGAGTGGGTGGCGGCCATGGGCGGCGAGATGGCGGGGGTGAGCTGACGTGGAGATCGCAACGGCGTTCGTGACGATCCGCCCGGATGCGTCGAGCTTTGAGTCGGAGCTGGTGGCAGCGATTGCTGGGATCGGCGAACAGGACATCAGCGTCACGGCGGAGACCGGCGCCGCCGCCTCAGACATGGACGCCTTCATGGCGGACTACTTCAACCTCGACGTTGACGTTGATGCCGACACGTCAGCGGCCGTCGCGGCGGTCGAGTCCATCCCCGACGGCGAGGTGGAGGTCACCGCCAACACCGAGCAGGCGGAGGCCGCTCTTGACCAGGTCAAGGAGAAGGTAGAGGAGACCACAGACTCGACATCGAAGCTCGGCGAGGCAGCACAAGGCGCCCTCACCGGCATGGGGGGATTGAGCGGAGCGGCAGGAGGTGCCGCCAACGCCCTTGGGGCAAGTGCTGTCGCTGGTGGTGCTGCCGCCGTCGGCCTCTTCTCCTTCGCTCAGGCGGCCATCGACGCCGAGTCCGCCGGGCAGCGGTTCGAGATGATCGCCGGGAGCCTCGGCCCCGAGCTTCAGACCATCGACGTGGGTGGCCTGTCGGGCGACATCGGTGAGCTGGCCCTCCAGCTCGGCTCGTCCGATGAGGCGATGCTCAACGCCACCGCCAGCCTCGTCACCTTCGGCCAGTCGACCGGGGCCACCGACGACCAGATCGTGGCCACGTCGGACAACATCAACGCCCTCGCCCTGCGCGCCGTCGCGCTGAACCCCGCCCTCGGGGACGCCGGGGACGTGGCCACCCGCCTCTCCACCGCCCTCGCCCGAGGCGGGCGCGCGACCACCGCCTTCGGGATCGGCCTCACCTCGGCCGAGATCAACGCCAGGGCCATGGCCGACACCGGCAAGCAGAACGCCGCCGAGCTCACGCAGTTCGAGAAGGCCGCCGCCGGCGCCGCCATCGCCGTGGAGCGCCTGGGCGGGTCCATGGGCACGGACTTCCAGCAGGGCTCGCAGAACGCCCGCACCGAGTGGAACCGCATGACCGAGGCGCTGGGGGAGGCGCAGGAGTCGGTCGGGTCGCGGATGCTCCCGGCCATCGAGAACATCACCGGCGCCGTCACCGACCTCGCCCAGGGCCTCACCGAGCTGGACCCCGGCAAGGCTCTCAAGGGCCTCTTCGACCTCGGCCCCGGTCTCATCGCCAACGGGTTCACGGACCTCGCCAGCGCCATCTCCGGGACCACCGAGGTCACCGAGACCCAGGGGTCCGTGGTGGAGGGGTCGTCCACAGCGTGGGGCGAGGCGACCACCCAGGTCGACGCCTACGCCGAGGCGCAGACCGCCGCCCAGGAGGCCGTGGCCGGGACCCTGCCCACCCTCGGCGGGATCATCAGCCAGGCCGATCAGGCGGGCGAGGCCTTCGGCATCCTCAACGCCTCCTCCAACCCCCAGGTCATCATCGACAACCTCGGCATGGCGCTGTTCGCGTGGGACGACTTCCAGGCCAACATCACCTCCGTCGCCCAGTGGGGGCCGAACATCGCCGCGGCGCTCCAGCAACTCGGCCCGCAGGTCGCCGGCGGTCTCACCAACGCCCTCGCCCAGGGCAACGCCGCCACCATCGTGCAGCTCGACTCGCTCATCTCCGAGATCCAGGCGCGGGGCGGCGACGCCTCCGCGGTGCTCACCGGGTTCGCTCAGACCGGCATGGCTGGGGCCGTGGCGGCAGTGCAGGGCGCCGCCGCCCCCATGGGCGCAGCAGGCACCGCGGCGGGCGCCTCCGGTGCCGCTGGCATCGATGCCGGCCTCGCCTTCACGAACGCCTCGGCCATCGGCGCCATCGTCGGCGTGCAGTACGGCGCCGGGGTCTCCTCGGGCATCTCGTCCATGGCCGGGACCGTCGCCGCGGTGGCGAACAACCTCATCAACGGTGCCGGTTCCGCATCGGCGGCGTTCGCCCGCGGCCAGTCCATCGGCTCCTCCTACGGCGCCGGTCTCGTCGCGGGTCTCGCCGGGCAGGTCGGCAACGCCGGGGCCACCGCGGCGTCCCTCCGCCGCGCCGCCCAGGTCGAGTCCGCCTCCGTCGGTGCAGGCCTCACCCGCACGCCGGTCGGCGGACTCGACTCCGGCGCACGCCAACCCGTGCAGCTCGTCATGGACGGGCGGGTGGTCGCCGAGACCGTCTTCGAGGTCGACCGCCGCACCACCATCTCCGAAGGGTTCGAGCCATGACCATCGCCATCGGCCGCGCCGGGCGAGACACCGGCCTCACCCTCAACTCGCCCACCTACTGGTCGGTGTCCGGCAACGAGGTCGACCTCGTTGGCGCCCTCACCGCCGACAGCCTCGCGAAGCTCTTCGTCCTGCGCTACCAGGTCGCAGGCCTGGCCGACAACCGCGACGAGCCTGCGGTGGCCGTCAACTGGACGGGCGACTCCACCGTGGACGGGTTCTACGAGGTGATCGACGCCTCGGTCCCGATGCCGCCGCGGGGCCTCGCCGCCCTCAAGCTCGACTACCGGCTCCGGCTCCGCAACCTCGGCGCCTCCCCCCAGATCGAGTCCCGGCTCCTCGGCGCCCTGCGCACCAACTCGCACTCCATCGCCTCGGGGTCGACTGTGCCGTGGTGGGCGACCCCGGCCGACGCCTCCATGGACTACGTCGCTGGCGCCACCACCGCGACCCGCACCGGCGACGGCGCCACCGTCAAGGTCGCCTACACCACCGACGGCACCCTCCTCTACGACGCCACACCCACCTGGCAGTGTGACGCCTCCGACTGCTACGACGGCGCCGCCAAGGTCGAGGTCACCGACGGGTCCTCCTGGTACACCTGGGTGGGCCGCAACATCCCCGGCTCGACGCTGCTCGCCTGGCGGATCACCAACGGGCTCGTCCGGGTGACCTACGGCGGCGGCAACGGCCTGCTCTCGGTGCAGCACTACTCCGCCGCCGCCAGCGCATGGCTCACCGCCAAGACCTACAAGCTCACCCGTGGCTCCACGCCGACCACGTTGGGGGCGTTCCGGGCCATCACCATCCTGCGCAACGCCCCCGAAGAGGTCGTCGTGCGCCTCTCGGTCGAGCAGGACTCCACCACCTACCCCGCCCAGATCAACGTGGACCTCCGCCTCCGCCGCGGCGCCCTGTGGGTCGAGGGCACCGTCACCCGCTCCGCCCGGCAGCTTTCCGCCGCCGAGTCGGCCTCCACCAACTTCAACCTCGGGATCTTCCGCAACACCACCGAGGCTGGCACCGCGCACACCTCCGGCGTGCACGCCACCGCGGTCGACGCCGGGACCGGCGGCGGGAAGTACGTCCTCACGTCGCCCACCGCCACCGGCGTCGACACCACCAACGGCGGCATCTCCCAGGGGTACGGCCCCTCGCCCAACCTGTTCCAGTTCATGATCGGCTACGAGCCGCCCAGCGCCGCCGGCCCCGACACCTTCACCAACCAGGTCTACGCCTACTTCGCCGCGACCACCGAGAGCCAGCGGCTGGTGCGGCGATGATCGAGACCGTCCACCAGGCGCCCGGCCGCTTCGACCTGGCGCTCGACGACCCGCCGGAGGAGATCAAGGCGCTCACCTCACGCGCCTTCGCCGCGCTCATCGTCACCCCCGCACCCATCGACCACCCCGACAAGATCGCCTACTCCTCGCTGCTCGGCCTGGCGTCCTACGTCGGCATCCACACCGGCCGGGACAAGGCCCGCACCACCTTCTCCGGCTACGGCCCCGCCTGGCTGCTCACCCTGGCGAAGGCGGCATCGACAGCGAGCGTCTCCTCGCGGCCTTTCTACGACGGGTCGAACGCCTCGTGGATTCGCAACAACGTGCTCCGCATCGGGTCGTCGGAGAACAACGGCCTGACCGTCGGCACCATCTCCTCGTCCGCCGCCGGCGCCAAGACCGGCAAGGTCCTGGCCGGCGCCACCCCACTGTCGGTCCTCAACGACGTGTGCCGACGGTTCGGACGCGAGTGGCGCGTCAATCCCAACGGCACCCTCGACGCCGCCGTCACCGCCACCCTGTACCCCACCGCCACCACCCCCACGGCGCTCGCCACCCCCATCGGCGGCGGCCGGGACCTCAACATTGTCGGCCTCCCCGCCGTCGCCTTCGACGAGCGAGACGACTGGGACGACTACACCACCACCGTCACCTGCAACGACTCCGACGAGACCCACACCGGCACCGACACCCTCGGCTCGACCCCCTACGTCAACCCGTTCGACGCCACCGCCATCATCTCCCGGCGGGTCACCACCTCCACCACCGCCGACACCAACGCCGACTGCGCCACCGTCGCCGCTGCGCAGCTCGGCCGCTACGACCAACCCCAGCGCAACATCACGCTCTCCACCGACACCTACTCCATCTCCGACTCGGTCGACGCCGGTGACTACATCTACGTCTACGACGTCGAGAACGACCTCTACAGCACCGCCAACCCGATCACCTTCGGCGGGCAGATCATCTACCCGCAGACCGTGCGGGTCTTCGGGGTGCGCGACGGCTGCTCGAGCGAGAAGGGTTACTACCTGCGGTCGTGGAACGGCTCCGCCCAGGAGCTCCACGACCTGACGCCCTATGTGGCGTTCGAGAACCACAAGGTGACGTTGGACCTCGGCGAGCCCCGCCGGCGTCGCCCCCCGTCGGCGGTGGCGATCTGATGGGCCGGGTGCTAGCCGCGGGTGCCCCTGCTGCCGGGGGAGACGCACTCGTCGATGCGGCCGCCCTCACCGAAGCAGTAGGCGCGGTGGGGGGCATCGCACGCCGAGAGGCCGACGACGGCCGCGAGGGCTGCAACGAGGATCACGAGCTTACGAGTCATGCGCCCATGATGCGCTTACACGATTACGGAGGCAAGAGGTAATGAACCTCGTCACCCGCGCCCAGTGGGGCGCACGCCCACCCCGCAACCGCACCCCCCTGAACCCCACCGGCGCCACCGCGCACTGGGAAGGCCCCCACATGGGCACGTTCCCCCACACCGCCTGCCCCTCCAAGGTGCGCGGCATCCAGGACTTCCACATGGGCACCCGCGGCTGGTCCGACATCGCCTACAACGCCGTGGTCTGCCCCCACGGCTACGTGTTCGAGGGCCGAGGCCCCGGCGTGCGCTCCGCCGCCAACGGCACCGACCCCGGCAACGACGCCGACGTGGCCGTCTGCTACCTCTCCGGCGAAGGCGACCCCTTCACCCCCGAAGGTGCCCAGGCCATGGCCGACGCCATGCACTGGCTCTCGCCCGGCGGGAAGCGCCACGCCCACCGCGACTGGAAGCCCACCGCCTGCCCCGGCGACACCATCGCCGCCTGGGCGCACTCACCCGCCGCCCTCAGCGGCACCACCAACCCCACCACCACAGGAGGCTTCGGCACCATGGACGACAAGCAGATCACCAAGCTCTTCGAGGACGTAGCCGCCCAGGCCAACGCCCGCACCCAGGCCATCACCTCCAAGATCGAAGCCTCGGAACGGCGCACCCGCCGGCTCCTCAAGGCCGTCGCCCGCCGCACCGGCATGACCGACGACGAGATCATGGCCGTCCTCAACAACGAGACCCCATGAGCGACACGACGGCGCAGGACGTGGCGCACCGCGCCCGTCGGTCCATGTGGGCCGTGGTCGTGCTGGCCGTCGCCCTCATGACCCTCGCCGGGGCCATCCTCTTCAGGGGCGCCACCGTGCAGACCGGCACCGGGAACCGCGAGGCCACCGACGGCTGCACCACCATCGAGTACCGCAACGACATCCCCGACGAGGTCGTTGACCTGATGCGCCGCCAGTTGGACGACGGCCTCGAGCCGCTGTGGCACATCTCCGGGGTGGAGACCCCCATCGACGACGACTGCACCGGCACCCCGGCAACATGGGTCACCGAGCCGTTCAGGATCACCCCGTGATCTGGCAGGTGGTCACCGAGCACTGGCTGGTGGTGCTCGGCGGCGCCCTCAACTTCGCCGCCGGGGTCTTCGGCCTGGTGTACGCCGCCCAGGTGCCCGACTCGGTGCTCGCCGGGATCGCCCTGTTCGTGGCCGGCACCGGCACCGCTCTCATCGGCTGGTCCCTCGCCACCGTGGTCTCGCTCGCCAGGGTCGTATCCCGCCTCGAGGCCACCGTCGATGACCACGAACGGCGGCTGGCGAAGGTGGACCCGTGACCGGCCCCGAGCCGCCCCGGTGCAAGACGTGCGGGCGGCCGATCCTCGGGTGCGCCGGCACGAAGTACGGGGGCGGCTGGGTCCACGCCCACAACAACGCCGAGCGCTGCCCCGCCCCACACCGGGCGTTCGCCCAGCCGCCGTCGCTGGAGGACCTCAACGCCCGCCACAACGCCAACGTGGCCCGCACCCGGGCCAGAAGGAGAGCATCATGAACCCCGTCCAGGGCAACCCGCCCGTCACCGCCGCCCTGGTGGCCGGTGCCATCAACGCAGCGATTTTGGCGTTCACGTCCCTCACTGGCGAGCAGGACGCCGCCGTGTGCGGTCTGGTGGTGGTGGTGGCCGCCATCGTCGCTCAGCGCTTCACAACCCCGACCGGCTAGACGGCGCCGCCAAACAGGCCCATTTGCCCGTCGGGCACGGCCTTGGGCTTGTCGACGCGCAGCACCTTGGCCCGCAGGGCGGGGTCGTTGCAGCGCCATTCGGCGAGGCGGAGGTAGTCGGCGGAGAGGTCGATGCCGATGCCGTGGCGTCCGAGGACGTGGGCGACGGCTGGGACGGTGCCTGTGCCGCAGAACGGGTCGAGGACGACGGCGGGCCGGGTGGGTGCGGTGGTGTCTGGGCAGGCGCAGGCGTAGCCTGTGATGGTGGCCTCATTCGTCCCCGGAACACCGAGGTGGCCAGCCTTGTAGCCCTCGCCTTGCTTTGGCCGTGAGTGCCTGGCCTGGGTGAAGTGCAGCTCCTTCGCCACCACCGGCCGTCGTCCTTCGCCGCACTCCACGCACACCCCCGACGGCGACCAGCCCAGGATCAGCCGGCGGGGCCACTCCGACGGGAACGCGGCGAAGTGGTCGACGCCGAGGTGGTCGGGCACCCGGAGGGGTTCGGTGGGCACGGTCCACACCGAGCCGGGCAGCTTGCCGAGTGGGTTGCAAGTGCCGGGCGTGCGCTCCGACCGGAGCGGTCCCTGGTGGCTGCCCTCGTCGGGCCCGGCGATGTAGCCCGACGCGTAGCGTTCCGCCGTGCCTGGCGCGTACTCCTCGCGGATCTCGTCGACGGCCGAGAAGTACCGCGGCTCCTTCGTGAAGTGGAACCACTGCTCGTGGGAGCGGCGCACCCGGTCGGTCACCGACTCGGGCAGGCCGTTGGGCTTGGCCCACACGATCTCGGCGCGGAGGATGAGGCCGAGTTGGTCGATGCATCCGATGGCGTAGCGCCACGGGAGTCCCATGAGGGACTTCTCGGGGATGGACGTGCCACCCTCCACGATGTTCTGGTGCGGCATCCTGACCGCTCCGGCTGCCGCCCGTTCTGCCCATGTGTCCTCGAACTCGGGGAACTTGCCCTCGAACATGCCCGGCTGGTGTGACGAGCGACGGGTCTGCGTCCGCTGGCTGTACTTGTCGCCGAGGTTCACCCCCATCGACCCCGACGGCTTCAACACCCGCCGGCACTCAGCCGTCACCGCCCACAACGCCTCGAGGAACGCCTGCGGGGTCGCCTCCGACCCGATCTGCCCCTCGTACGCCTCGCCGCCGTCGGTGTACGACCGCAGGGCGAAGTACGGCGGCGACGTGACGATCAGGTCGACGCTGTCGTCGGCCAAAGGGATCGACGTGGCGTCACCACGGATGAGGGAGAAAGTCACGAACTCACCTAATCACCTCTTGCCAAACTTGGCAAGTATGTGGCATGGTGTGGACGTGCCCACCGAACGAGACCTCACCATCAAGGCCACCGGCCACAAGGTCTGGTGCACCGACGGCCGCAAGCCCGAGGGCTACCGCAAGCCCGCCGCCCAGTGCACCGAGTGCGGATCCGGCCGCTGATGCCCCCCACCAAGCGGACCGACGCCGAGGCCATCCTCCCCGACCTCACCGACGAACTCGCCCGCCTCCGCGGCCACGGCCACTCCTACGCCGACATCGCCTTCGTCCTCCGCACCGACCACGACATCACCGTCACCGCCGAGACCGTCCGCCAGTGGTGCGCCGACGACGGGACCGCAGCATGAGCTGCACCTGCCCCGCACCCTGTAACACCTGCCCGCCGCTCGCCGACGACACCGAAGCGGACGCCGAATACCGGGCGACACGACACCTCTTCACCAAGACCACCGGCCGGGGTCGTAACCCCCGGCCGGCGTGATGGGCCACGCACGGCCCAAGGAGCATCCTATGACCACCCTCGAAGAGCGAGCACCCGGCTACTTCATGACCCCCACCGAGCGGGAGGCGCTCACCGAGCTGCTCGCCAAGGCGGAGCGGCTCGCCGGCGAGCTGGCCGACGCCTACCGCCAGGCGCAGCGCATCATCACCGGCACCTCCCCTCTCGTCGCTGACACCCGGCCGTCTTACTGGCCGGAGCGCATGGGCTACCTCAACGAGCTACGCCACGGCGACCGGGCGCTGTTCGCCGGCGGATGGCGCGAGGTCGACCGGTGGTTCGAGGACTTCGACGGCCGGGTGTCGGTGTGGTTCACCGACCCCGACATGGATGTGCTCACCGACCGGGGCACCTACGCCATCCGCATCCAGAAGATGGCCGACGAGCAGGAGCTCGACGCCCTGCACCGCCGCGACACCGGGGGCCTGTGATGACCGACACGCTCATCGACCCCACCACCGGCGAGATCATCGAAGACACCATCGAACTCGCCCGCCGGCAGCTCGGCACCGCCCTCACCGAGATGCACCACGAAGCCCTCCTCGCGGACCGGCCCGACGACCTCGCCCGCGCTCTCGCCGCACTCCGGGACCTCAAGCAGGACGCAGCGACCGTCTACTCCGAGGTGGAGCAGCGGTACCTCGACCACCTCGAGGACTACGGCGACCGGGTCGAGGTCCCCGGCCTCGGCCTGGTCGAGACGCACCGGCGGATCAAGCGGTCCGGGTGGGACCACGACGCCCTCGTCCACGACGTGCTCGACGCCGCCGCCGGCGAGGAGCGCAGCACCGCCGACCTGACCGGGTGGGAAGCCGCCCAGGCCCTCCGCGAGTGCATCTCGTTCGGCGCCGGGAAGGTCACCGGCCTCCGGGCCCGCGGCCTCCAGCCCGACGAGTACTGCAAGGAGACCCCCGACGGGTGGTCGGTGCAGCTCCCTCCGCGCGACCACGGCCAGGACGTGGCCTAGATGGCCGACGACCTCGCCTACCACCCCGACGACTGCACCTGCGCGACCCACGCGTCGATCCGCCGGTTCGTCTTCGACTTCACCCCCGCACCGCCGCTCGGCATCCCCGCCCACCGGGTCAACACCTACGTCCGGCGTATCACCGCAGACGGCGGCGGCCACGACGACAACCACAACGGCCCGAACCTCGGCGCCGAGTTCGACACCCACGGCGCCGGGTCCATGTACCGGGCGGAAGGCATGTGGGTGTGGGACGGCATCGGCGCCCGACAGAACAGGAAGCCCTGATGACCCTCGTACCCGTCAACGGCACCGCCATCGCCGCACCGACGGCCCTCGGCCAGTCCGAACTCGACACCCTCCGGCGCACCATCGGCCACGACCTCGACAACAACGAGTTCGAGCTGTTCGCCGCCATCTGCCGGCGCACCGGCCTCGACCCCTTCGCCCGCCAGATCTACGCCGTGAAGCGCTACGACAAGCGCCAGGGTCGCGAGGTCATGCAGATCCAGACCGGCATCGACGGGCTCCGCCTCATCGCGGAGCGGTCCCGCCACTACGCCGGGCAGACCCCCGTCGAGTGGTGCGGCCCGGACGGCAACTGGGTCGACGTGTGGCTGTCCGACCAGCCGCCAGCCGCTGCCCGCGTCGGGGTGCTCCGCGACGACTTCCGCGAGCCGGTGTACGCCGTCGCCAAGTTCTCTTCGTACTGCGCGACCACCAGGGACGGGAAGCCGCAGTCGCTGTGGGCGACCATGCCGGAGGTGATGATCGCCAAGTGCGCTGAGGCGCTAGCGATCCGCAAGGCGTTCCCCAACGACGTGTCCGGCGTCTACACCCGCGAGGAGATGGCGCAGCAGCACAACGCCGACGGCCCGCCGCTCGCGACCGAGGATCAGGTGGCCCGCATCGACGCCCTCCTCCCCCTGGTGCCCGCCGACGCCATGCCCGAACTCAAGGCGTGGAAAGCCGACCAGGGCATCAGCATGAAGGCGGGGGAGTTCACCGCCGAGGCCGCCGACGCCGTGATCGGCAAGCTCGAGGAGTTGACCAGTTCGCCCGACGGTGGGGGCACCCCCCCGGTCTCCACCGTCGGCGTTTCGCAGCCCGGCGACGACACCCCCGAGGGGGTTCCGGGCGGGGCGTCCGCCAACGGCCCCGTGTCGTCGCCGGCTGCGCCACCCGCCCCGTGGAAGGACACCGACGAGGACGCGTGGGGTCGATGGAACCGCCGCTGCCAGGCCAAGGCGCGCGGCACCAAGGACAAGCCCGGAGTGCTCGACGCGGACGACACGATCCGCGACGCCCAACGCCACGGGCTCGCCCTCCAGGCCTCCCGGAAGCGGGAGACCCCCGTGGAGTCATGGTCCGACCTGACCGAGGCGGAGGCGGTCGCGTTGGAGGACGCCCTTGACCTGTTGAAGGGCGAGGAGGCGGTGATGGTGCAGGACGCCGCTGGGCGGTGGTCGTGTGACCGCGTCAAGGTTGAGGCGGGGGGGACCCCTACCCCCCAGGGACCGCACGGCGCTGCCGACCCACCGGCATCCGTGTCCCCCCCGCCCGAGTCCGTCACCGGAGGGGAGTCGCCCGAGGGCCGCTCCGGTGAGCACGACACGCTCGCTTCCTCCGGTGACGACGACATCGTGGACGCCGAGATCGTCGAGGACGACACGCTCGACCTGCTGCGCACCGCCATCGCCAACAAGGGGTGGTCGGAGGGCAAGGCGCTCAAGCGGGCGCGCGAGATCGGCCAGGAGCTGGGCCTCCAGCGCCTCCCCACCGACTTCGAGACCCTGCCCAAGTTCCCCCGCATCCTGGAGCGCCTCGCCTCCGAGCTCGTGAGGGAGGTGGCGTGATGGACGACACCGACACCCTCACCGCATGGCGGGCCGTGCACCCCGATCTCCGATCCTCCCACGGCTACCGGTGGCCGTTCCCCGGCAACACCGCCACCCCGCCCCTCCCCGACGGCAAGACGTTCACCACCGGCAACCCGTGCCCGCAGTTCATCGGTGACGGGCTGTGCCTCGCCAAGACCTGGGAGGGTGCGGCGTCCGGTGGCATCCCTGCCATCACCTGCCTGCTCGTGTCGTACCGGCCCGACGATGTGCTGGGCGAGGACCAGAACAAGGTGCGGGTGTCGTCCTGTGTGGTGTTGGACGTGTTCGACGCTGCCGGTCTGATCCGTGACGGGTGGTGCGAGGAGGCCAACCTCACCGGGGCCAACCTCACCAGCGCCAACCTCTACAGGGCCGACCTCACCGGGGCCAACCTCACCAGGGCCAACCTCACCAGCGCCAACCTCACCGGGGCCGACCTCACCAGCGCCAACCTCACCGGGGCCAACCTCT
>ERZ869929.314-NODE-314-length-33054-cov-6.494288_pt1 | contig 33054 bp, 43 predicted proteins | sample MGYA00579312_ERZ869929 | MGnify/ENA primary metagenome ERZ869929 (study PRJEB32216, sample SAMN09231818) | wastewater metagenome | place: USA: Maryland | collected 2016-08-09 | study: EMG produced TPA metagenomics assembly of the PRJNA472060 data set (Reclaimed... | reverse complement strand
GCTGATGTACTTCGAGCTGTCCGTCTGCTGGAACTGTTTCTCGCCCTTGAGCCGCTGCGTGGCGTTGTCCACGATGCCGTTTTGGGTCGCCGTGGCCGACGCGATATCGACCCGGGCCACGCCCGCCGATGGCTGGGAGACGACGAACCCGTCCGCCGGGTCGAACTCGATCACGTCAGCGCCGCCCGTCGGCGATCCGCCCACCGTTCGCAACGCCGGCCCCGATCCGTCCCCCAGCCGCACGATGGCCCAGCGGGTCGTGCCGCTCGACTCTGCCCACAGCACGCGGGCCGTCCCGGTCGAGCCGGTGACCAGGCTGGTCGTGTTGGCGTTCTCGCACTCGGCGAAGGCCCCCAGCGCCCCGGGCACGGACAGCTTGCAGGTCGCCACGCCGGCCAGGACGCCCAGGCCGATGGCCCCGTCCGGCAGCGGCTCGGTGAGGACCACGAACTTGCCCGCCGGGGTCGAGCCGGTCGGGGCGATGCCGTCGAAGACGACCTGACGCTGGAACTCGTCCTCGTTGTCGGCCGGGAGGATGGTCGGGTCGCCCAGGGCCAGGACGCCCCAGCGGTCGACGTCGGCCCCGCTGATGTTGCGCACCTTGACGAGGGCCGTGGCCCGGGGCGTCTCGCGGATCTGACCGCCGCCGGTGTGCTGGCTGCGGGCCGCCCCGGCCGCGTCGAGCATCGCGTTGAAGGCGTCGGCGGTCAGCCGGAGCGGCTCGCCCGGCAGCACCTTCTTCTTGCCGTCTCCGGTCATGACCCGATCTCCAGCAGCTCGAAGGTCTTGGTGTGGTACACCTGCTCGACGTAGAAGTACTTCGGCTTCCGCACGACGCACTTGGCGACTGGGTCGACCGCCTCGACGTAGTAGACCCAGAGGTACTCCCACGCCTTCTTGTCGAACGGCGTCGAGCCGGCGATGGTCAGCCCCGTCTGGTTCTTGCCCAGGTTGAAGGTGAAGGTGATCTCCCAGTCCTCGGTCCCGCGCTTCGCCCCTCGAGCGCCCATGAACAGGACCTCGCCCTCCTCCCACCCCCGCCAGGCCGCGTTGTTGACCGTGCCGGTGAAGTCCCGCACCCGCTTGACGTACTCGTCGGTGACGGTCGTGTCGGCCAGGTAGTGCGTCTCCACCAGCTGCAGCTGGGGGGCGATGATGTCGGTCCCGTCGATGCCGTCCTTGGTGACGTTGATGGCCCGCTTGAAGTCGGCGGACTCGGCGACCCCGGCCGTCGTGCCGAGGACCGAGGTGAACAGCGAGTAGTTGACGTGCTGCGTGCCGCCGGTCGTGTCGAACGCCGTCGTGTGGGTGCCGGCCTCCCTCGTCTCCCGCCGGTCGTACTTGACGCCGGCCTCCCAGATGTCCGGGCCGATCTGCTTGATCTGGTAGGATTGCCGGGTCATTCCGCGGAACGTCGCCGGGGCCGTCGCCTCGATCAGGTCGCGGGCCTCCTGGTCGTCGTCGGTCCCGTGCACGATGTAGTCGAGGTCGATGGCGGCCCCGGTCGGCGTGACGTTCGACGCCCGCGACCCGGCCCTCTCCCAGATGGTGGCTGGCATTACTGCGCGTCCTCCTCCAGGGTGACCGCGGCGAACAGCCCGGTCGGCAGCGTGCCCGATCCGGCCGACACGGTCACGACGACCTCAAGCACGTCGCCGGCGACCAGGGCCGGAACCGAGACCGTGCCGGCCTCGACGACGCGGGCCGTGTTGGCGTTGTCGAGGACGATCGGGGCCGACAGGACCGTCGTACCGTTCTTCTTCAGATCGATCGTCGCGGTCGAGTCGCCGACCGCCTTGGCGATCGACCCGGCCACGAACGCCAGGACCGTTCCCGTCGTGCCGTGGCAGACGTAGACGACCCGCGTCTCGGCCGCAGCCGTGACGTTGGCCTGCGACCAGGGCACGCGGTGCTGGTGCTGGAGCTTGCTGGCCGACACACCTGCCAGGGCCGCGACCGCCGCGTTGGTGATCGACCCGGCCGGCGGCGAGAGCGTCCTGCAGCCGAGCGCCCCGCCCACGAACAGGTCCCCGTCGATCTTCGATTGCGCCATCGCTGTTGCCTCACTGGAACTTCAGGTTCTGGTCCTTCAGGGCGTCGATGATCTTGGTGAGCAGGGCGTTGGCCTTCCGCAGTTCGTCCACCTGCTGCTGCGTCCTCTTGTCGCCGCTGCCGTCGCCGAACATCTGGTCGAGGCGGCCTGCGTCGAACATGCCGATGGCGCTTCCAGGCACGTCGGCACCGCCCTTGCCGTTGCCGTTCGGGGCTTTGTCCTTGACTACCTCGACCCACTGCGCCACCTTCTCGTCTGCCGCAGGCTTCTGGACCCGGGCCACCGCGTCGGCGAGTTCCTTCCGCGCCTCGGCCAGGCGGTCGGCCGCCGCCTGGTCCGCCGCCTTGCGGCCCTCGGCCCGCTTGTCGTTGGCCTCACGCCGCCGCCGCTCGACGTCGTTCTGATTGTCGATGCGGGTCTGTTCGAGTTCGGCCCACGGGTCCTTCTTCTCCGCTTCCGGCCCCGCCAAAGCCCCGGAGATGGCCGACCCGGGGCCGCCGACCACCGCCTCGTAGGCCGCCCCGACGAGCGACACGGAGGAGACCAGGGCGTCGAGGCTCGCCTGGACCACCTCCGTCATGGCCAGCCACGCCATCTGGAGGACGTTGACGACCTCGATCCAGACGGTTTCGAGGTTGGCCCAGGTGTCGGTCAGGTAGGTGAACATCCCGTCCGCCGCCGCGTTCCAGACTGACGAGAGCATCCCCGTGCCCTTGAGCCAGACGACGTTCAGGCCGGCCCACGCGATCTGGCCGGCGAGTGCCAGGTCTCCGGACTGGACGGCCCCGACGATGCCGCCCCAGGCGTCGGAGAACACGGCCCCCATCTCGCGGAAGTGCTGGCCCAGCTGGGTAGTCATCTCGACGCCCGACTTCGTCGAGGTAGCCCACCAGGTCGTCAGCCCGGCGACGGCGGCGACCGTCAGGCCGATCGGCGAGAGCAGGGCGGCGAAGGCCGCCCCGACGACGCCCAGGGCCGTGGCCACGCCCCCCAGCCCGAAGGCCACCACCTGCACCGCCAGGCCGAGGCCGACCAGCGCGGCCCCGACCGCCCCGATCACGGCGACGGTCCTGATGGCGACGGGGAGCCAGTCCCCGTTGGCCTGGGCGATCCGGGTCAGCACGGCGATCACCTCCACGGCCGCCGCCCCCCACTCGCGCAGGACGGGGTTGATTGCCTGGCCGATGACGATGGCCAGGCCCTCGGCCGACGACGTGATGAGTTCGACGGCACCCCACAGGGTGTTCATCTGGATGCCGGCGACCCGCGCGGCGACCCCGCCGTTGTCGCTGGCCGTCTTCAGGGCCTCCGTCTTCTCGACGAGCTTGTCCACCATCATCACGCCGTCGGCCCCCTTGCCGAGGAACGCCGAGAAGTTGGCGGCCTGCCGGTCCGGGAAGATGGTGCCGAGGATCTCCAGTTGCTTGCCCGTGCCGAGCGACCCGATCTTCGCCTGGAACTGGGTGATGATCTTGGACAGGCCGAGGAAGTTGCCGGCCGCGTCCATCGAGACGATGCCGAGTTCCCGCATCTTCTGCTTGGCCTCCTGGCTCGGGCTTGCCAGGGTGAGGATCATGCCGCGCAGCGTCGTGCCGGCCATCTCGCCCTTGAGGCCGGCGTCCGAGAGGATCTGGATCGCCGCCGTGATCTCTTCGAGCGAGACGCCGGCCGCGCGGGCGTTGGGGCCGACGAACTTCATCGCCTCGCCCAGGCCGACGAGGTCGGTGTTCGCCGTGGTCATCGCCTTGGCGAGCAGGTCCACGACGTAGTTGAGGTCCTCGACCTGGATGTTCATGCCCGCCATGACGTTCATGACGATGCTGCCGGCCTCGGCCATCTCCAGCTTGCCGGCGGCCGCCAGGGCCAGCGTCGGCCCGGTGGCCTTGAGGATCTCGTTGACCGACTTGCCGGACTTCGCGAAGACGCTCATGGCCTCGGCGGCCTGGGTGGCCGAGTAGATCGTCTCGTTGCCGAGCTTCTTGGCCTCCTTCTCGAGCGCCGCGAACTCGTCGGCGCTGGCGTCGGTGAGGGCCTTGACCCGGCTCATCTCCTGCTCGAAGTCGCCGAACGCCTTGGCGCTCAGGGCGAACGGCACGGCCAGTGCGGCGCTCAGCCCCATGAGCTTGGTGCCGGCCGACTGGAGCCCCTGGCCGAACGCCTTCAGCTTCATCTCGGCCGCGCGCAGGCCCGCGACGAGACCGGAGTCGTTGACCCCCATCTCGACGTAGGCCCGGCCGGCCCGGACGCCCTGAGCGGCACTCATGTCTTGACCCCCCACAGGGCCGCCAGCGCGGCCAGCTTGACCTTCGGCCTCGGCCTCCGCTCCGCGTACGGGTCGAAGTCGGAGGGCCGTTTCGCGTCGGACTTCTTCGAGCAGTTGACGTTGTGGATCAGGGCCATCAGGGCCGAGAACCGCCGCCACTCGGACCTGTCGCGGCCCTCGGCCATCAGGGCCAGCTCGCGCAGGGTGAACGGGTCCGGGTCGACGCCTACGACGCCGGCGAGTTCCCAGCACTGTCGCTCGATCTCTTCACCAGAGAGAGGGCGGCTTGCTGCGGATCGAACCCGGCCAGCCTCGTCTCGGCCAGGTCCATCAGACGGTCCCTGACCGCCTTGCCCTTCTCCAGCACCGCCCGCAGGTTCTGACGGCTGCGGGCGTCGGGGAAAAAATCGATCAGGGCCTCGACGAACGACTCGCTGGCCTGGGCCAGCACGTCGCCGGCGAGGCCCTGGCCGAACTGCTCGTCGGTCACCTTCGCCGCCTCGGCCTGCCCCTGGCACAGGCAGTACAGCACGTCGACGAGCCTGACCGGGTCGGCCATCAACTCGGAAAGCCCCCGGAAGCTGTCGTCAACGAGCCTGTACAGGTCCACGCCGACCAGGTCGCGGACTCGCTTGATCGTGCCGACCGTGACGCTCAGTTCCCAGGTGCGGCCGGCGGTGTCGGTGAAACGACGCATGGTGGTTCTCTCGGGGAAAGGAAAGCCCGGCCAGTGCGGCCGGGCCGTGACGATCAGCGGGCGGGGTGCTGCGGCCACACGGGCACCAGCACGGCCCGCGCGTCCTGGGCCGGCTGGTAGTACGTCACCGGGTGCGGCCACGGGTTCAGCGGCGTCGGGGCTGGGACGAACCGCACGACGGTCGGGTACTGCTGGTTCCAGACCGCGACCGTCTGCTGGGGCTGCCAGTAGACGACGGGGGCCACGCGGCAGACGCCGCCCGGGCACTGGGCCGGGGCCAGCCCGCACAGCGTCAGGACGCAGGCCAGGGCCAGCACGGAGGCAATCAGGGTACGCATCGGAATCACTCCTTGGGTTGGGCGGGGGGCAGGATCTCCAGGCGGAACCGTCCGCCCGGGAAGACGGCGTCGAGGCGACGGCGGGCGTCCTCGCCCAGGTCGGCCTCGGTGAGGGTCAGGCCGGGGGCCGGCGGGATCGGCGGCAGCGGGACGCCGCCGTCGAGCAGCTGGGCCAGCCGGATCAAACCGACGCCGGTCGCGGTGTCGCGTCCGGGCGGGGCCAGGTCCTTCGCCGAGGCCATGAGCGCGGCCCGGAACTTCGCCGGCCGGTCGGCCTTCTTGATCCCGGGGTTGTTCGCGACCCACATCGCCGCGCAGCCCGCGACGATGGGGGTGGCCATCGAGGTCCCGCTCATCTCTGCGAAACGGCCTCCGGGAAAGCAAGACCGGATCGACACGCCGGGGGCGGCGATGACGACCGCCGGGCCTCGACTGCTGAACCGGGCCGCCACGTCGTTGGAGTCGGTGGCGGCCACGCAGACCACGTCGGCCAGGCCGCCCGGGTAGCCGACCGTGTTCTCGCCCGGACCCGAGTTGCCCGCCGCCGCGACGACGATCACCCCGGCCCGGACCGCCTTCTGGACCGCCTCGCGGATGGCCACGCTCAGGCCGGCGCTGCCGAGGCTCATGGAGATGACGTCGGCCCCCTGCGCGACGGACCAGTCGATGCCGTTGGAGATCGAGGCGTCGGACCCGGAGCCGCCGTCGCCGAGGACCTTGCCGACCAGCAAGCTGCACTCTGGCGCGACCCCGACCAGGCCGTCCCCGTTGAGCCGCGCGCCGATCGAGCCGGCGCAGTGGGTGCCGTGGCCGTGGACGTCGGACGGCCCCGACCGCGAGCCGCTGAAGTCCTTGCTGCCGAGGACGCCGAGCATGAGGTCGGGGTGGGACAGGTCACAGCCCGTGTCCAGGACGGCGACCTTGGTCCCCTTCGCCTTGCCGTATTTCTCCCAGATGTCGGCCCCCGCGCCGACGCGCGATACGCCCCAGTCGATGGCCTCGGCGGCAGACGCCACCGCGGCCGCAATGGCGACGGGGGCCTCCTCACCAGGCAGCACGCCGGGGGGCTGCTGGGCCTCGCTGCCGGGCCGCTGCGGGGCCTCGACTACGGCAGGGACCTCCTCGCCGGGCAGGATGCCGATGGCGGGCTGTGCCAGGGCGACGGCCGCCAGGATCGCGCACGCGAACAGGGCGATCGTGGTGTTCTTCATCTTCCGCACCTCCACCAGCAGACTCCTTGAGGGGCGATCCGATCCGATCACGCCGAGACCGTGTACCAGGCGGGCGGGTTCGCCGCCGTGGCCGCCGGCTTGGCCGTGACGGTCACCGTGACGGCGTCGTCCCGATTCTCGTTGCGCGAGAAGCCGGTGATGAAGCACGTCGCCCGCAGGCCCTGAGTACCGGCCGTCGCGATCGCGCCGTCCATCACGGCGAACTCGACCGACGTCCGGCCGAAGAACGCCCCCTGCAAGACCGCGAAGTCGTCGCCGGCGGGGTCGTACAGGATCTCGAACTCGACGCCCGTGTCGATCGCCGCGACGAGGTACTGTTTGAGGACGCTGGCCCGGCTCCGGGCCTCGGGCGCGTCGGCCTCCATCGGGATCGTCACGTCGCTGGCGACGGTGACCTCGTTCCACGTCGGCGAGGCGTAGGTCGCCGTGTTTCGGTACAGCTTGCAGTCCAGACCCACGCGCGGCGTGTTCGCCATGATCCCCTCCGGTTGGCTCCCTGGCTCACGGCCTGATGGAGTTCTTCCACAGGTCCGGCAGCCGTGACTTCTCGGCCTCGAAGGCCGGCCCCATGTACGGCCTGGCCCTGTACCTCTGGCTGACCGGGCGGCCCGTCCGGTCCCGCGTCCGCCTCGTCCCGCCGTACTCCAGCAGGCTCGGCGCGTCGCTGGTCGGCCGCAGCAGCGTCGGCCCGATCACCACCGACTTGCTCCCGCTGTCCCAGGCGAACAGTATGAACTTCCGCAGCAGCCCGACGTGCGAGTGGGGCGGCCCGCCGATGGGGCTGACGCCCTTCCGTTTGCGGATGCTGTGCCTGGCCCGCTGGCGGACGTATGCCCCGAACTTCGACAGTACCTGCCGCGTGCCCGCGTCGGCCGCCTTGATGACCCTCTCGCGGTCGAAGAACGAACTCTTCGCCGCCTTCAGCGACAGGCCCAGCATGGTCACCGCCATTCCCTAAACGTCAGGATCAGGAGGCTGGTGAACTGGCTCAGCCTGTCGAGGTGTTCGGGGTCGTACACCGGGTCGTTCTCCACCATCGCGCAGTGGAACTGCTGGAGTGCGGAAAGCGGCCGCGACGTGCGGAAGTATTCGGCCATCTCCTCGACCAGGGCCGTCAACTCGTCCGCCTCGGCCTTCTGGTCGTCGCGGCTGACCCGCTTGAGGATGCCCACTTCGATGCGGTAGTCGCGCTGCCAGCGCGTGCGGTCGGCCCGCTGCGAGGCGTCGGCGCGAAAGACCACCGGCACCCGGAGCGTGTCCATCCCCTCAAGCTCGAAGATCGGCACGTACGTCCGCTCGGCCTCCACGGCCATGCTGAACCGGCTGGCCACGTTCAGTTCGACGACCACGGCGTCGGCGATGTCGATGATCGTGGCGCTCATTCCGTCCCCACCTGCTTGCAGTGGACCCGCAACATGGTCCGGTGTTCGTCGCTCCACCGCCACGGCGGTTCGTTGCCGGGGGCCATGACCTCGAAGACGTACGTCACGCCCTCGACCGTCCACCTGATCCGGTCGCCCCGCTGGGGCAACGTCGTCGAACCGCCGAGGACCAGGTCGGCGGCCGGGATGAGGAAGTCCTCGTCGGTCCACTCCATCCGCACGCCGCCGTACCCGTCGTCGAGCCGCATCAGCGTCTTGCCGATGGGGGCCCGGATCTCGACCGACTGCGCGCCGCGGCTGTAGGTGACCGTCTCGCTCGCGTGTTGCTTGAGCTTCCTGGTCAGCCACTTCATGCCACGGCGCAGCAGGTTCGACATCGTTACCTCCTCGCGATCAGCCGGCGGACGATGGCGACCAGGGCGGCCCACAGCCACGCCAGCCACCGCGGTGCCGGGTTGTGGGGCCGCCGAACGTTCGGCGGCAACTTCGGCGGCGTGTCGTTCATCTTCTCGCCTCTGGTTCGGGCCTCGCCGTTCCGGGTCAGGTCGCCTCGGGATCAATCCACACGATCCGGCCGTCGACCAGCTTCTGGTTGGCCGGCAGGATGCTGGTGCCGAGGCAGCGGATCTCCACCTCAACCTCCTGGCCGTAGGCGAACCGGTCGGCCTCCTCGGCCGGCACCTTCAGGGCGACGTCGGCATCGACCAGGAGGGGGCTTTGCTGGGTCGGGTGCATTGGAGCGCCGGACGCGTCGAGTCCAGCGCTCGCCCGGTCGCCGTGGTTCGCGACGTCCCCGTCCGGGGACGCGACCAGCCGCACGGTGAGGCACCTGCCGCCGCTGCCGTCGATCTGGCCGACCGCCGCCACCATCATCTTCCGACGTAGTACCATCGTCATGCCTCGAAGTTTAAGCCGTGACTCCGAACCGGTTTACTCCATCGTCCGGATCACCAGGCGGTCGACGTAGACCGGCCCGCCCGTCTCGGTGCCGGTGGACTTCTCGTAGTGGGCCAGGGCACCCAGCGGGCCCGTGGCGTTGTCGAGGCGGAACACGCTCGACGGCAGCACGTTGACGCCGTCTACGTACAACTGCACGTCGGACGGGTCGCGGGCGTCGATCCAGAGTTCCACCCGGTTGGCCACGGCCGACCCGGCCGTGACGTTGACGGTCGTGTCCACCGCCGAGACCGTGGTCGTGCCGTCCTTCGACTGCGCGAACAGGTCCAGGGCGTTGCCGTCCAGGTGGAAGAAGCAATGCTCGGCGACCGCGTCGGCGTCGGAAGTCGAGGTTGCGCTGGCGAGGCCGATGTTGAAGTCGCTGGCCGATCCCGACCCGTTGACGCCGAGGCGGATCTGCGCTTCGAGGATGGGGTTGCTCGCGACCGCCACCCGGTCCACGGACAGCACGTCCACGCACTGGACCTCGCTGGTGCCGGTCAGCACCAGGCCCAGGGCACCGCCGTAGACGCGCGGCAGGCCGAAGCCGCCGGCCGCCGACGTCCCGGTCGCGACCGAGAGCGACGGCCCGTTCAGCGCGTCGATCGCGTTCCGCTGGTGGACGTTCAGGTCCACGAGGACCGTGGTCGCCGCCGCGAGGGAGTCCTCGGCCACCGTGCCCATGTAGAAGTCGCGGTCGTTGACCGTGCGGAACGTCGCCGTGTTGGCCGAGTGGTCCCAGAAGACCCGGCCGCCGGCCAGCAGGTTGATGCTCGCCGTCTTGAGGACCTTGTGCCGGCCGCTGATCGCGACGGCCCCCTTGATCCCGGCCGCGATCGGCACGGGGGCGACGGCCGCCCGCCCGTCCGGCAGCTGGACCACCTGGCCGGCCGCCACGTCGGCGGCCGGGGTGAAGTCCAGCATCTGCCCTTCCTGAATGAAAATCGCTTCGGCCATGATCCCTGAACCTCCGACTTGATCCCTGGTTCGACGCCGCCCCGGCTCGACGCCGGGGCTTCAGGCGGGTTGTCTCAGGCCGTGGACTTGACAGTGCCCCGGTGGTCGATCCGGCCCACGCCGAAGTCCCAGATGCACCGGAGGTGCATGCCCAGCGTGTTGAACTCGGCGTCGGCGGTCTCGACGGACGGGGCCTTCCGGTTGTCGAGGAAGGCCACCTGGAACGTCGGCAGCACCTTCGGATCCGCCTGCAGGTACCACGTCGTCGCGCTGTAGCCGGTCATCGCGGCCGACGCCAGGTACGGCGAGGTGACCGGGAGGAACCGGCCCCGGTACGGGTTGCCGTCCGGCTTGCCCTTGTCCGTCGTGGTCGTCTCGTTCAGGCCCGTGCTGGTGTAGATCGAGTCCGCCAGCGCCTTGAGTTGCGGCGGGACGATCAGGTACTTGGGCATGGCGTACAGCGGCTCGCCGTCGCTGTCGGCCATGAGCATCAGCGCCGCCTCGGCGGCCCCCAGGGCCGCGATGCTCAGGGGGTTGCTCGTCAGCCGGTTGGCGCGGGCCGTCGTGTAGAACGAGTCGGACGACTCCATGACCAGCGTGTACAGGGCCTTCTCCAGGGCGATCCGGCTCTTGCGGGCCAGCTGCCGCAGCAGGCTAGTGAAGGCGTTCAGGTCGTCGTTGATGATGTGCTGACGGGTCAGCGTCAGCATCTGGCCGTACGTCTCAAGCTTGTTGCTGTACTCGCTCTCGGCGAGGTTGCCGTGCTTGATCTCGCCGGCCGGGCTGACCTGCTGGAACTCGCCCAGGGCGTCCAGGCGGTACAGCGTGTGCGCGTGGAAGTTCGAGAAGTCAGCATCGTCGGCGATGACGTCGTAGGTCGCCGCGATGTCGGTGAACGCCTGCAACAGCACCTTGTTGGCCACGTTTCCGAGGATGCCGGGCAGGTTGACCGTGCTGAAGCCGGCGCGGACCTGCTGGTGCGGCTGCTGCGAGCGTACCAGGCAGTCGAAGTACTCCTTGCCGCCGTGGGGGACGCTGACGCCCTGGGCCTCGAGCGCGGCCGCCAGGGTGCCGCGCAGGCCGCGGGCTCGCAGTGGCCAGGCCTGTGCAACGACCTGCTCGCCGTAGTCCCGGTCCTTCGCGAGGACCTCGTCCTTGACGCCCGCCGACATGCACAGGGCCGCCTCGAGGACCGCCTGGGTGACGGCCTGCTGCCCCCGGACCTGAGTAACGACCTTCGGCCGGCTCGCCCGCAGCAGCTCGAGTTCCGTGGCCTGGAGCGTCCAGCCCTCGGCCTCGGCCTTGGCGACGATGGACTCGATGCCGGCGATGTCCGCGCCGCGGATCGTGGTGTACTCCTCGGCCAGGGCGCGGACGCCTTCCAGCCGGGCGCGCTCGGCCTTGGCCCGCGCGATGATGTCGGCGGCCGTGCCGCCGGTGCCGCCGCCGTTCTGATTCGGATCGCCCGCCATGTCCCGACCTCCGTTGTTCGCCGCGCCGGCGGCAATCTGGGTGGTCGTGGACTGGTCCGCCCCCAGGTCCACGACGCTGATCTCGTTCATCCGCGACGCGCGGACGATGTACACCGGGCCGCCGAACTGCCGGCCGTTGGCCGCCGAGGTCTGCCCCTCGCGGATGAACTCGACCTCGATGGGCGTGGCCCCGATGCTGGCCTGCCACGGGAACCCGTTGCGGGCCGCCCTTACGACCTCGCGGGCCGCGTCCGTGTCTCGGGAGATGACGCCGGCGGCGACGATGGACGTGCCCTCGACGGCGGCCGTCTCCGTGTGCCCGATGCCGTCGCTCCGCTCGGCCGAGTGGCCGAACCGGACCGGCATCGACCGGCCGGGGAACTGCACGCCGGCCAGGTCCACGACCACCGGGTATCGCCAGCCCTCGAGCCCCATCGCGCCGCCGGTGTAGGCGAGCATCTTGAACCGGGGCAGCGCGTCCGCCTGGTCGGCCGCCGCCGCGAGCAGTTCGAGCGGGGCGGCCATCGCGAGCGTCTTCGGTGTGGTCGTCATTCTTTCGGCTCCTCGGCCTGCTGGGCCGCGTTCTGGCCGTTGCCCAGTGGCAGGCCGAGTTTCCTCATCAGGGCCAGTTCCTTGCTCCGCTGGGTCAACTGCTCTTCCCAGTCCTGTCCCTTGCGGGCGTACTCCTGGGCCAGCGTCGTCGTGTGGCTCTCCAGCCGCGTGGCCTGGGCCGTGGCCTCCTTCGCCGGGTCCACGTGCTCGCGGCCGTCCCAGAACCACTGGACCGCCGGCGCGTTCTTGCGGCGCTTGAGGCCGCGTGCCATGTCGTACTCGACCAGCCAGGCGAGGAAGATCCGCGACAGGATCACCAGTTCGACTCCCGACTGCTCGACCCGCACCGACTGGTAGTAGGTCTGGTGGTCCAGGCGGCCCGACGCGTAGTTGTAGCCCGACGAGTTGCAGGCCGCGACGTTGTAGGGCATGTCGATGCACCGGGCAATTTCGTTGAGGATCTCGCCCTTGAACATCGGGTACGTCGTGGTCGGCTGCTCGGCCCGGAACTGCGTCACGTCGTAGCCGTCGGGCATCGTCAGGAGCATGCCCTTCTCGATCTCGACCGCCTCGAACGGCGTGCCCCTCGGCGCGTCGTCCTCGTCGTCGGCCGGGCCGTTCGTCTTCATCACGCCGGCGATGTCGGCGGCGATCTCGGCCGCCGCGATGCACGCCAGGGTGTACCGCCTCAGCTGCGCGAACAGCGGCAGGGCCGGCAGCAGGTCGGGCACCCCCCGGACCTGGCCCGGCCGGTCCTGGCGGAACCAGTGGATCATGAACCGAGGGTCGATCACGTCGTAGTCGGTTCGACCTCCCCAGAGCGCGTCGCCGGGGTGGGCCTTGAGCATGTGGTACTCGACCGGGTTCCCGTACTCGTCGAGCTTGATCCCGTCCACCTCGGTCGGCGACCACGGCGACAGGTCCGGGGTCGCGATCTGGTCGGCCTCGACGAGGAGGACGTCGAGCTGGACCTGGTGCGGGACCTTCGGGTTGCGCACCAGCACCCCGAACCCCTCGCCGTCCGTGGTCCGGGACTTCTGCATCGTCCGCAGCTTGGCAGCCAGGCCGACCGCCTTCGACCACTTGCCGAAGGCCTCCTCGATCTCCCTCGCCTCCGGGTCGTCGATGACCTGGAGGCGGGGGCCGGTGCCGATGATGTCGTTGGCGAGCGTGGAGACGATGCCGCGCGCGTAGCTGTTGTTGGCGACCTCGTACCGTGCCCGGTTCCGCAGCGTCCGCCGGGTCGCCGGGTCGTTGGCCGCCGCCGCGCTCAGGTGGTCGGCGTTCGCCCAGTGCCTTCGGTTGTCGTCCGTCGTCCGCGCGGCGTCGTAGGAGGCCCGGACGACGCGCTTCCGCGTCTCCTTCCGGATCCCACCACCGACCGCCCGCCGGATGTCGTCGAACATCAATCGGCCCCAGGTGGAACGAACTTCTTGAACGTCACGCCGCCGCCGCGCTTCTTCGCCGCCTTCTTCGTGGCGAGGTACTTGTCGAGGGCAATCTGGTCCGCGATGCTCTGCGCCTCGACCTCGCCCTGGTCGCCCTTGACCCGCTTCGGCTCGGCACCGGAGTTGACCAGGGCCGCCAGTCGCGCCGCCTCGGCCTCCTCCTCGGTCAACTCGTCGGCCATTTCTGGTCTCCAAAACGCGAGCGAGCCGCCCGGTGGCCCAGTCCGGACGGCCCGCCCTCGTCTCTCCCCGACAACAACCAAGCGGCCGTCTGAAGGCATCCTACCTCGACGGACGTCCACCGCAATGCGTCCTTTCTTGGATTCGTTACCGATTAACGAATTGGGGTCATTAGTGGCACCCCTACCCGCCGACGAGCTTCTCCGACGTGGTGATCCGCTTGCCGCAATGCCTGCACTCACGCCGCCTGGACACCCTGTTCGCGCGCTGCTTGGTGTTCACGACTCGCAGGTCCGCGCACCCGCACCGCGGGCAGACCAGCCCGGGCGGCCTCGGCTTGTCGGTTTGGGCCTGGTCGCTCATCTGGTCACCTCGCGCGAACCGGAACGAACCCATCGACGCGCAGCCTGTCCACCTCGACCACCTCGCCGGGCCTGACCGGGTCGTCGTCGAGCCGCACCAGCAGCGTGCCGTCGTCGCCGACCACGGTGCCGAACAGTACGACCTCGGTCGGTTCGCCCCGGCCGGCGACCCGGGCGCTGCCCTCGGGGTGTCCAGGCAGGGTGAAGCAAACGCGGTCGCCGGGTGAGTATCGGAACGGCCTGATGTCGCTCACGATTCCACCTTCCTCGTCGGGACGAGGACCGGGCCGAGCGGCATCATCTGGTGCAGCTCAAGGAGCCTGGCCAGGGCGGCCTCCTTGTGTCCGTGCAGGGCCACGACCATCGCCAGGAGGCAATCCTCGAAGCTGTCGAACCGGCCGTGGCGGTAGGCCATCAGGATCGTGCAGATCAGCGGGTCGGTCGTCGCCAGACGCTCGACGTCCGCAGCCGTCGCGGTCATCACCTTGCGGGCCTCGTCAATCTGACGGAACACGTCTGCACCGATCCGCCGCACGGCGTCTTCTGTCGCTCTGTCACTCATCTTCGCCCCCTCTTCTGCCGCTGCATCTCGGCGAAACTCACCCTCTGTCGGGGCCCGGCCAACGCGGCACGGGCCTCCATCCCGGCCAGGGCCACGCCCTGGATCGACGCCCCGACCGCGCAGCCGACCGCGCAGTCAAACCAGTGGTTATCGGGCTTCTCGGTCCTCAGCTTCCACACGTCGATTTCCCGCCCCTTGGCCGAGACCCGCACCCGGTACTCGGCCGTCAGGTGTTCGGACAGCAGCCGGTGGGCGGCCGGCTTGGAGCCGAACAGGGACAGGCTCCCGTGGTCCCCGAGGGCCGTCGCCAGCCGGGCGAAAAGGAACGTCTTCCAGTGGTTCGAGTCGAAGACCGCGTGGCGTATCGACCGCCGGCCGCTGCCGACGGGGATGCGCCACGACGGGCCGACCCGGTCGCCCTGGTTCTTGCGGTACTGGTCCATCGGGGTGCTTTCCGCCCCGATGTACTTGCCGTGCGAGGGCAGCAGGATCGCCGCGAACGGCGAGGCCCGGCAGTGCTGATAGACCACGTCGGCCTGGTAGCCCGCGTCGACCATCAGGCGTTCGACCCGCACCTCGGCCCCGTCGTCCCGCCGCCAGGCCCGGCCGCACAGGTCGGCCGTCAGGCGCTCGAGGGCGGCCTGGATGCGGCCCTCCTCGCCCATCGACGGGAACACGTCGGCGAGCGTGACGCGGGGGTCGCGGAGGGTGAACCGCTCGACGCCCTGGTCGGGCCAGGTCCCGTAGTCGAGCAGCCAGCCGGTGAAGTCGTCGGCCCACGCCACCGACGCCCAGAACAGCATGGACGCCTGCACGTCGATGAAGGCCGTGACGCGGGTGCCGCCGACCGGGACCAGGCCGCGCGCCATGCCGTTGACCCGGTCGGCGACCTCCTCGGCCGTCATCGTCTCGGCGTCGGCCGCCGCCTCGGCCAGCGGCTCGTTCTGCCCCTCGGCCGCGAACGCCCTGGGGTCCGTCAGCCACCAGTTCATGCAGTGCTGGACCGCGGATAGCTCGTCGGGGTGGTGCCGCTCGGGCCATGCCGCGACGGCCCCCTCGTCCATCGCCTCGCGGTTGGCGGTGTAGAACTCGGTCGCCTCCTCGCCCTTGCCGCCGGCCCGGAACGACTCGGCCCGCATCTCCCCGTACCGCTCCCACAGCCCCATGTTGGTGGGGAACGAGTAGAGCAGCTTCGTCCTCACCCCCTGCCACTCGGGGTGCTTCTGGCGGTCGAGGACCGTGTCGGCCACGTCGCCGGGCGCGATCACCGTGCAGGGCATCACGCCAGCGATCTTCCGTCCCGGACCGCCCAGGCCGAGGATGGCCCCCGCCAGAATGCGTTCCCGCGTCTGGCACTGGCTGCGGCTTCTTGCACTATCATCCGTCTGCGGGTCGTCGATGATGACCAGCTCGGGCCGCACGGCCTCGCCGTCGGGCCGCTTGTGCTTCATGCCGCGGATCCGGCCCGTGATGCCCGCGACCTTCAGGATCGCCCCGCTGGCCTTGCTGCCGGGGATCGTCGGCAGGATCAGTTCCTTGGCGGTCCAGGTGATGTGGGTCCGCTCGCCTTGATAAAGTTGCCCATTGCACCGGTGGGCGATGCCCTCCAACCTCGCGATCGGGTAGCACGCCTCGGGGAAGTCCTCTTGCAGCAGGTCGTTGGTTTCGAGTTCGGTCTTGATGCTCGACAGCATCGACTCCGCGCTCGTCTCCTCGGCCCCGACCAGCACGACGAAGCGACGGTGGCCGCACAGCACGGCCCAGACGCATGCCGCCTCGGCGAGGCTACTGTTGTGCGTCGGGATCATGCCACGGCCGCAGAGGTACAGGTGGCGTGGCGAATCGACCTCGATGCAACGAACCGGCACCGAATCGACGGGATCGATCGCCACGATTCGCCGAGTCGAGGAGACCCGGACCTTGCTGGTCGATTGCCGGTTCAGCTTGCGCGGCAGGTCGAACACCAGGCGTCCGTCTGTCGGCGAGAAGGTGATGCGGTAGTACTCGCGGCCCTTGACGATCTTCGTGCGGCAGCGGCGCTTGAACCCGAGGCTGGCGAGCAACTCCATCACGTCATCGCGGAGCCGGGGCAGCTTGGTAACGTACTCCGCGTTGGTCCCTTTCGGGTTGACGCTCCCGTCCGTGTCCATCAAGCCGCGCAAGAGGTCCATCCGATCCTCTTGGTTGGCCCGGAGGTAGTCGGCCGGGATGTGCTTGTTGTTCAGCACGCCGAGCCACCTCAGACGCACCTGAAGGGAGACGTCTTTCAGAGCCACCGAACGTCCCGCGCTGCGGTGGATGATGTTGCCGACCGTACTCCTGTCCAACCCGGTTCGCTGACGAATCGCGGCCTGTGGGATGCCGTCCGTGGCGAGCGCGAGGACTCGACGTTCATCAAGGAACCTGTCGATGGATGCGAAGGAACGGCCGGTGCTGATCGTGTAGGTCGCGGCGTTCGCGGCCTTCTTGTGGTTGCAAGTCTCGACGGACTCGTGCCGCTCGACGAGTCGCCTCATCTCGCGGAAGTCGGAGTCGCCGATCGTCAGCCTGGCGGACTTCGTGTTGCCGTCCCCGAGCCAAGCCCCGAGCATGTACGGGCTAACCGCCCACGCCTGCGAATGCCCCTCGATCGGGGCGGCCACCGGGATCGTGTACCGGTACTCGCTCCAACCGCGATGGGAGGACAGTTTCACCCTGCTTGCCATCTGAGCCGTGGTCAACGTCAGGGGGTTCTTGCGGCTGAATCTGTCATCGACGGTCCACAGGTGGTCTTCGCAGCAGACGACCGAATCGCCGTCGTCGAACGACACGCGGTAGCACTTGCGGCCGGTCATCACCTGGGTCGCGGCGACGACCGAGCAAGGTTTCCCACGCTCGTCGTACACCACGTCGCCGACGGCGACCTCGCCCATCGTCGTCCACCCGGTTGGCGTCGGAATCGGCGTGTCCAGCGCGAGAGCTTTTCCAGACCCGCGGGGCATGGCCAGGGCGAAGAGGCCGCCCCGCAAGACCGCGTCCTCGATCCTGGCGATGACCTTCAGGTGGTCCGACGACCACTTCAGCACGAACACCGACCCGAAGTAGACCTCGCAGAACCGGCGGAACGACGCCTCCCCCTCGGCCCGGCGCGCGGGGTCGGCCACCGGCGGAATCTCCCCGATGTCCCGGCCGGCCCGCGACCGCGCTGCGCTGCGGGCCGCCGACGCCTCGCGGTGTTCCTCGTACTGCTGCTCTTCGGTCTTGTCGGATCGCTTGCGGCCCACGGGGTTCACTCCTCCCATCGAAGCACGGCCTGGCCGGCCGGCATCAGCACCCGCTCCGCGGCCCCGCCGGACTTGGCGTCGTCGCTGTCGCCCAGGGCCGCCCCGACCGCCGGCGAGACGGTCAAATGGACGCGACCGGGCGGACGCCACAGAACGCGCAGGACCAGCAGCTGCCGGACCCCGTCCGGCGGCTGGATCAGGTCGCCGAACCTCAACTGCCCGCACGTCACGCTACGCCACATGGTCAATCCCCCTCTTCGCCGGTGTCTTCTTCCGTGAGGCTGACGGACTGCACCGTGACGTTGCTGGCGGCGCCCAGGACGTACCCGAGGACCATCTTCGCGGCCGCCACGTCGCCGTCCTTGGCGTTCTGGACCATGCCCTGGACGATCTGCTTGACGTCCTCCACCTTGATGGACCCGTAGATCGCGGCCCGCAGCTCCTCGACGTGCGACCCCATCTCGGCGGCCGTCGGGCTGTTCGCGATGACCCGCTGGAGCTTCGTGGTCCGCCTGGTCTTGGCCTTCCGGACCCTCCTGGGGGCCGACTCGACTTCCGGCTCGGCGGCGACACGGAGGATGGGGTTCCCTTGCAACTCCTCGCGGTCGGCGGCCAGGACCTCGGGACGCCTTGCCGCCCGGTCCTCGCGCGGCGAGGCGTCCCCGTCGTCGGTGAGGAATTCGATGGGCTCGTCGCGGTTCGCCCTGATGCGGCGTTTAACCTCCGCGACCGCCGCGTTCCACATGGCCTTCCAGGCGTAGGCCTCCCACAGGCCGGCACCCGGCGTGAAGGCCTCGGCGGCCTTCATCAAAGCCTCGGCGGCCGCCGATCGGATGTCGTCGTCCGAGCAGCCGCGCGGCAGTCCCATGCGCAGCGCCTTCGCCACGACGCGGGGGAGCTGGCTCTCGTACGACGAGGTGATTTGCGCGTCGGTCACGGCCCTCGTCTTCCTCGCCTCGATCACGTCGATTCTCCTTGAGCCTTTTCGCTCGCCTCGGACATCAGGTCCAGGGCCAGCGGGGTCGGAAAGTACAGCCACGCCGGACGCGTCCTGTGGGCCAGGACCAGGCCGGCCTCGGCGAGTTCGCCGAAGGCGGTGTTCGCCCTCCGGCTCCCGTCCTTCAGCGGGTTGACGAAGAAAGTCTTGCCGAGCCGATTCCAGGGCAGCCCCAGCCTCTCGGCGACGGCCCTGGCGGTCGACGGCCCGTGCTTCACCAGGTCGATAAGGACGACGACGGACATGCGGGACAGCGTCTCGGGCAGTCCGTAACTCGCCGCGAACTCCCGGAACACCCTGCCCCGCAACTCGCCGAAGCTCCCGTAGCCCTTCCGCTCCATCTGGGCGCGGGTCGCCTCGGCGATCTTGCGCCTCTGGTGATCCGTCCTCCGGCCGGTGGAGGCGAAGGACGGGAGGCCGAGCCGGGAACGCCGCAGGGAGACGGAGTGCCGGTCGCGGCTCAACTCGGCCGCGATCTCGGCGTCCGACCAGCCGAGGCCGACGAGCCGCCTCAACTCCGAGTCCGCCGGGTCGTCCCAGGGCTTGCGCGGCTTCACCAGGCCGTTCCTGCTGAGGACTCGCCAGATCGTCGGCTCCCCGTGGCCCAGCCTCCTGCCGATCTCCCGCGTCGAGACCCCGCTCGACTTCAACTCCAGGATCACCTCGACCTCGCCGGGCCTGATGCGGCGAGTGAAGTTCCGCATTCCCAGCTTCCTGGCCCGCTGCTTGATGCCGGCCGCCGTCCGGCCGGGGAAGAATCCGGCGATCGATTCGACGCCGGGCGCTTCCGAGTACAGCCTCCGCAGTAGGTCGTCTTCTTCTCCCGTCCAGAGCCTGTTGCCAGAGAGGCTCTCGCAGGTGATCGCCTTCATTTGGTCGGCTCCCCCTCGCCCGTGGCCGCGAACTTGAGCGCGGCCTGGAATCTCTTCGTGGTGTCCTCGATGTCGTGGGCGTCGTTGACCTCGGCCCAGAACAGCCCCTCGACCGTCCGGCGGAACTCGTCGAAGGCCCGGCCGCACTCGGCGGCCTCGGACCACCGCGCCCCGACCCATTCGTTGTCGTCCCTGTCCTTCTTCTGGGCCCGGTCGGCGAGGTCGAACGTCTCTTTCAACTCGACGTACAGCAGGCCGAGCGCGTGGCCGAACGTCGAGGCCCGGGGGTCGTTGGCCTCGGCCAGGGTGTCCATCAGCTGCGCCCCGGCGACGAGGTCGCCGTCGTCCATCAGGGCTTCGAGCATCTTCCGTTGCACGTCGGTCATCACCGTCGTCTTCCTCTCTTTGTCGAGAAAGCCCACCAGACAAACGGCCTGTCGGCCGGGTTCCGGGGGCGTGTACCTCAGTTCGATCCGCGTGACGTACTCCGTCGTGTCGTCGGGTATGCGGCCCGCGTGACGGAGCGCGTCGCAGACGGCCTTGATCGTGTTGTCCAGGTCGCGGCGGCCCACATCCCACCCGTCGCCGCCCCGGATGGTCACCGAGACCCCGACCTCTCCGACCATCCTGGGCAGGCCCAGCCGCAGCAGCATCACGGCGACTTCGAGCCAGGACTCGTAGTGCTGGGTCTTCGCCAGCGCGGCTTGCCCGGCCCGCTTGCCCCGGTGGTGCTTCACGATCCGCCACAGGTGGTTGGTCGATGGCGGGATCGGGATTTCAACAACTGCCGTGGATGGCAACGGGCACCTCCTTCGCCGGCGGCTCGGGGTCGGGTGTCGCCTCGACCGGCGCGAACCAGGGCAGGCGCTCGCCGCCCTGCTTCGTGATCAGCAGGCCCCACTTGTGCAGCCGGATCGTCTCGATACAGCCGGTGCCGAGGATCTGGTACACCACCACCTCGCGTTGCGTCTCCTCGTCGGTCGCCCGGCAGATCACCAGGCAACGGCCTCCCTGCCAGTGCCGCCAGATTTCCCCGGCCAGCGGCTCGGGCTGTTGCTTGCTTTCGCTCACCATTGCACCTCGCCTTCTCCCCATCGCCTCGCCACTTCCTCCATCGCCGCCGGCACGCCCAGCAGCATCGGGTTGCCCTCGGCCAGCCACCGCCGGGCCAGGTCGCGGAAGGCCGCCAGGACTCGGCCCCGGCCCGTTCCCCGGTCCGTCATCCCGGCCAGGTCGTCCACCCTCGCCATTGCCTCGGCCATCGCCTCCGGCATCCGCACGGCCAAAGCCACCAGTTCCGCCCGCATCGCCTCGACCTGGGCACGCAGATCGGCCGGCAGGTCCGCCGCCTTCCCCCTGGCCTTCAGCCGGCCCCCTGAAGCCGTCAGGCGGATGCCGATGGCGGCCAGGGTCGTGACCAGTTCCGTGGCGGTCACAGGTCGAATTCCTCCTCGCCGGACCCTTCTTGCGCAACTTCATTCGCACCTTCTTGCGCAGCCGAATCTGATGTCACTTGCTGTCCACTTGCGAAAGAAGAGAAAGAAGCGCAAGAAGTGCCTGGATGCTTGATTTCTCGGTGTTTTTGGTCAGATTCATCTGCGCAAGAAGTCGCGCAAGAAGTCGCGCAAGAAGGGTCTTTCTCGCGCTCCAGATCTTCATTCGCTTTTGTCGCTTCTTTCGCAGCGAACCAACGCTCGGAGGTTCTCCCGCCGGTCGGAGTCTTCGTCGACCTGATTGCATCGCGGTCTCTCAGGTCCGAGATAGCCTGGATAATGACGGCCGCGCTCTTGTGGCGGTTGTAGGCCGAGTACATCTCCGACCGCGTCATCCCGGCCGTGCCGGCCGCGAGGATCTTGCCGAGCAGGTCCTCGGCGTCCTCCTCTCGCTGAGCCGCTTCCGGATCGGCCGCCCGACTGCCGAAGATCCTCTGGGCGGACTGGTCGCAGTAGCCCCAGACGGCGAGGGCCGCTTCGAGGTGGTCGCGGCCGATGTCCAACCGGCCGTCGAGGACGGCGAAGATGAGGGCGATCCGGAGCACCTGGCTGGCGGCGCGCGAGGTCACGGCACCGAGGAGTCCGGGCCTGCCGGCGGTCAGCCCCTCGTACTTATCCTCCCAAAGCTCCCTGGCGTCCAACGTCCAGTCGATGCGCTCGAACCACTGGCCGTCCTTGATCGCCTGGCCGAGCAGGCCGGCCAGGCGGGGCAGCCCGCGGAGTTCCGAGCCGCCGAACGGTAAGATGTTCTTCCGCTCGACGCAGGCCCAGAGGAACCGGTTGCCGAACCCGTTCTGAAGCTCGACGTTCTCAAGGCACTTGTCGAGTTCCTCGTCGGTGATGTGGCCGATCACCGACACCATCGCCTCGGAGGCCCGGTCAGGGCTCGCCTTGGTCAGCGAGGCCAGTGTGGCGCAGTCCCACGCCTGCCGCAGGATGCCGGACAGGGTGTTGCCCTGCTTGGACATGCGCCGCAGGACGGTGGCGAACTCGGCCTCGATGGCGAGGATGTTCCGCACGTCGGAGCCGTCGTCGAGGACCTCCTCGGTGCCGTCCTCCTTGGTCCTGGCGCGGCGATCGCGGACGTGGTAGATCAGCCCCTCGCCGCTGTGCAGGCCGATGCGGACGTTGTCCTTTGACCACTCAGGGGCGGCGAGGTCCATGACCTGCCGCATCCGGCCCAGCGACGTGCCCTTGCGGGCTGCTGCTGTCTTGCCAACGACGCAGACGAAGAGGTTGGCGTGGTGCCGGTCACCCTCGATCTGGACGAACGGCCGGCGGCCCAAGGCGGACCCGCACGCCGCCAGCAGTTGCAGCAGGATGCCTACTGGGTCAGACTCCGTCTCGGGGGCGATCATCCCGACGATGTCGCCGAGTATCCCGTGCCGGCCTTTCTTTCCCAGTTTCGGCCATTCAGCCCGGAGGTCTATTTTGTTGATCGGGTCGGGGGCGTCGGATTCGTCGGGCTGTCCGCGATCCTGTTCGTTTCGAGGTGCCGACTTCGGCTTCTTCTTCGCCTGGGCCGGCTGGCCGAACCCGTCCGCCGTCAGGGCGCGGGTCGCCCCGGCGTAGTCGCCTCGGTATTCGAGCACGGCCAGCGCGCCGAACTTGGTGTACGTCCGCCCGTCCTCGAACGGGCTGGCGTTGCTGCTGAACACCCGCAGGAGCGGCCGGCCCTGGCGGTCCTTGCAGTAGCCCAGCGTTGCAGAGTGCCCGCCGTGGCCCTTGCCGGGCCGACGCCAAACCTCGTAGCCGTCGCCGCCGCCGATCCTGGACCAGCCGTGGCGCTCGAGCAGCGAGGCCCACGACTCGCCCCGGTCCTCGTACTCGTCGCCGGGGCGTCCGCCGGCGGACGGGGCCGGGGCGGGCTGAGGGACCTCCTCGGCCGGGCTGCGGTCCAGCACGCGGGCCAGCTGGTGCATGGCGTCCCGCTCGGCCGAGGAGACGACTGCCAGGGCGTCGAAGCCGGGACCGGCGATGTGGTCGTACGTCCTCCCGGTCAGGTGGGCCGAGGGTGGCGAGCCGGGGACCAGGCCGTACCCGCCCTCCCCGCGGGTCTCGACGGTGCAGACCTTCTCGCCCCCCTCGTCGGCCCACGCCAGCTTCTGGTTGCCGGGCACCGGCATGCCGTCCACGCGGTACCAGACGTGCAGTCCGGGGCGGGGGCTGCGCACCAGGGTCAGCCGCGACAGTAGTTCGGGCTCCTCGGCCCGCATCAGGGCGAGCCACTGCTCGCCGACCTCGGCCGTGTCGAAGTCGAGAAGCTCCAGGCCGCCCGAGACGGCCCCGCCGATGGCCGCGATCCCGGCGGGGTTCTTGCAGCCGAACCAGTCGCGTAGCTCGCGCTCGCCGGCGATCCGGGACTGGTACTCCTTCCACCGCACCGGCGGCCGCTTGGTCCCGTCGAGCTTGATCGGCACGACGGAGATCCCCGCCGCGACGTAGGCCAGGGCCGATTCGAGGACGGTCACCGGGCACCCCCTTCCGTGACGACGCGGAACCTGGTCCGGTCGCTGGTGCCGCGGTAGGCGTCGATCAGCTGGGCCAGACGCGAGACGTAGGACTTGCCCAGGTCGAGTTCGTCGGCGAGCTTCGCGGCCTCGGCGAGCAGGCCCTCGCAGGGGAGGAATACGACCTCCCTGCCGGACTCCACCGGGCGGCTCTCGACGAGCCGCTCCCGGCCCCGCTTCGGCCCGCGCTCCTCGGCCCACTGCCTCGCCACGACGAGTTGCATCGGCCGCAGTCCGTAAGCCGGGCACTCCAGCAGGGAGGCGGCGAACCGGTTGACGCCTTCCTGGGCAAGAGCCTCGTAGGGCTCGCCGACGGCCTCGGCCGACACGCGAAAGGGCGTAGCCTGGACCTCCTCCAGGTCCAGACGGGCCACGACGACCGAGTTCTCGGTCACGACGACCTGCACCATCGACCCGAGCAGGTTGCCCATCGGCAGCCTGCCAAATCCTGGCAGGGCGTACTTGCCGGCGACCCGGCCTCTGATTGCTTCCATCGCGTCCACGGTCTTCGGCCCTCAAGGTGTCCTTCTCGAATCACGACCCGGCGAGGTAGTCGCCGTCGCGGGATTTCACCGGCTCGAACAGGGTGGTCTGGATGCCGTCCGCGAGGGCGACGTCCACCTCGGCGGCCAGCCGGTCGGCGTGGTCGCGGTCGGACTTCGCCCTGGTCCGGGCGGCCCGCTGCTGCGCGGCCCGGAGCTTGCGCACCAGGCCAACGAACTCGTGGATCGTCATTTGGCCGGCTCCTCTCCGCCGCCCGGCGGCAGCAGTTCCTGGCGGTAGATAGGCACGTCCCGTGGTGCCTCGATCCCGAGGCGAATCTTGCCCCGGTCGATGTCCACGACGGTGATGACGATGTCGTCCCCGATGCGGATCTTCTCGCCCAGCTTTCGACTCAGTACCAGCACGAGGTCACCCCTGGTTGAAGTTGAAGTAACGATCGATTTCGCTCTTCATGGCCTGCGGATCAGTTGGCGGGTAGGCCATTAACATGCACCCCATTTGCTCTAAAGCGTCGATGTTGGCCTTCACGTTGGGATGGCCGATGTTCTCCAGCATTTCTTTCGCGCTGGCGTGGTTCTTGTGGATCAGGTGAATGATGGCGAACCCTCCGCTGACCTTGGCCATCGCTACGCTGATATCCTTGGTCCCTGAAAGCGCCCTAACGCTACGCTGCAAGATCGTGACCGCGCTCTTCTCAGGAAGAGCGCCGAGGATGATCAGCCAGTAGTCTTTGCTGGCGTACTTCTTCGCGATGTCGTCTGGCGCTCGGGCGGACTCTCCGGTAGCTGTCCTCATCCGCAGCGCTTTCTTCTCTCGTCGCCTACGGCTCATGATTGCACCTTGTCTCTCTGGTCCAGCACTTCCATCCAGAACTCGGCCGCCGCGTTGACCAGCGGGCCGATTACTTCCTCGTCTCGCTTCACGGGCACGACGGCCAGGCGGTCGCCCTCGGCGAACTTGCTGTGTTCCGAGTAGCTCACGAAGTCGGCGAACGTCACGTTCGCGCAGAACAGTTGCCACTGGATCTGGGGGCGGTAGTAGCTCACGACCTCGCCGTCGAGGGCCAGCGCGTGGACCTTGTGGTTGGGGCACTTGAGTTCGAGGACCCACTTGTTCCGCTCGTCGCCGTGCAGGTAATGGCACAACCCGTCCAGGCTGGCAATCGCCCACGGGTACAGTTCGTGCTGGACGCAGCAGACCTTGACCACGGACGGGGTCTCGCGCTGGTAGGCAGCCCTCGCGGTCGGCTCCAGTCGGTTACCTCGCCGCATGGCGTAGCTGGCCTCGCGCCCCTGTCGCGTGACCTTCTCCCTCATCACGTCTTCGCGGGTCGCGTCCTTGAAAGGGCTGACGCCGATAATGGAGGCGATGTCGCTGGCTCCGACCCCGTCGTACCGCCATTCAAGCCAGGGCGGCGAGCCCTGGGCGAGTTCGAGGATCTTCATTTCTTGGCACCCCCGAGGGCCGTCTTGCGGGCGTCCTTGACGGCGGCCAGGTCCTTCCGCTTGCGCATCTCCGGAGTGAGGCCGGACCAGACGGCGACGAGGGCCGCCACCGTCTCGGCCTGCTCGAGCGCCATCCGAGCGCCGGCGATCTCGTCTGGGTGTACGGCGGCCTCCTTGCCGGCGGCCTGCTGCTGGCGTTGCCCGGCGGCCTGCTGGCGTTGCTGCCCGCGGCCGCTGGCCTCGTTGCCGTCGTCGTCCTCGGGGGCCAGGCCGAGCAGGGCGAGGGCCGAATACCGCCGGGCGTAGGTCATCGCCCCGCCGAGGGCCTGGGGGTCGTTGGGCTTGGCCGGGGTCAGCGGGTAGACGCTGGCGATGGTCCCGTTCGTCTCGACGTGGACCAGCTCGGTGACGAGGACGACGGCCCCGCCATCCTTCACCTCGGTGCGCTGCACCAGCACCAGGCCGCACTCGGACAGCGCGTCCTCGACCGCGTCGAGGACGCCTTGCAGGTCCGCGTACTTGCTCTTGAAGTGCGGGTTGGTCTTCGACTTCAGCACCGGCCCGAACTTGCTGCGGGCAAGCAGCAGCGCGCCGTGGACGTTCTTGCTCATGGTGGTCGGCCCCTGGGGTTCGTGGTGGTTCACTCGGGCTTGCGGATGCGCCCCGTCCGGCGCTGGTTGGTCAGGGTCCGCAGGATCAGGTCGTCGGGCAGGTCCGCGCACCCCGTCCGGCAGCGGACGGCGGTGCAGAAAGCGAGCGCATCCTGGGGGTTGGCGAGCAGTTCGTCGACGCTCCAGTTCGGGCAGATGGCGGCCTTGAGTTCGACGAGCAGGTCGCGGAACTCCTCGGCGTCGTGGTCGCAGTCGAGCTTGGCCAGTTCGAGGGACAGGTTGATGCCCATTGGGTCACTCCTTCGGTTGGGTGTTGAGTCTCGCCAGGGCCGCCTTGATCTGGCGTTCGCCGATGGCGTGGATCTCGGGCCGCTTCTCGATGCCGACGAACCGCCGGCCGAGGGCCAGGGCCGCGATCCCCAGCGTCCCGTTCCCACAGAACGGGTCGAGGACCAGGTCGCCGGGGTCGCTGGCGCAGGCCACGATGGGGCGTAGCAGGGCCTGGGGCAGCACCGGGGCCGGCGAGTCGGGCACGGCCTCGGCGTGGGTGCCGGCAACGCGGTTGATGACGGGGTTGATGCCCCAGACCGAATCCCACGTCTTGCCGCCCTGTGCCGCGCGGGGGTCGCCGTACTTCTCCTGCCGGTCGCTGGGCCGCTTGACCGCGTCGGCGTTGAAGGTGAAGAAGCTCGGGTTGACCACGAACCAGAACAGGTGCCGGTGCGTGCGGTTGAACTTCGTGGGGCAGTTGACGCCGAAGCTCTCGTACCAGATGAGCCACTGCCGCAGGTGGAAGCCGACGTGTTCCGCCCTGACCTTGATCTCGGCGGCGAACTCGTCGTTGATGAGGCACCAGAACGAGCCGTCAGGCGTCAGCGTGCGGAGGATGCCGGTCATCCACGAATCGCACCAGTTGACGAACTTGCTTCGCTCCTGGCGGTCGGAGTCCGCCCCGTCGCCGTAGTCCCACCCGATGTTGTAGGGGCTGTCTGAGAACGCCAGGCGCACGCTCCCGGCCTCGATCTCGTCCATCGCGTAGACGCAGTCGCCGAGGATGATCCTCCAGTCCTGGCTCGCCGGTGCCGTCGCGGCGGCCTGCTCGAGCGCCTCGACCCGCCGGGCGTCCCGCGCCGCGGACCGCTCGCGGGCCTGCTCGCGCCCGGCCTTGTCGTCGTTGGCGGCCTGGTCACAGTCGTCGTCGGTCAGGACCTCGTTGACCGCGGTCACGAAGTCGTTGCGCGACTCGGCCGCGTTCAGGTCGGCCCCGTCGTCCGGCTCGACGTGGCGCTCGTCGGGCTCGTCGTCGTCGGCCAGGTCGTCGGCCGAGGCGTCCGGGTCGTCGTAGGGGTCGCTGCCGTCGTTCTCGGGCTGGTAGCCGTCGAGTTCGTCGTCGGTCGGTTCCGCGTGGCGGGTGTCGGCCCGACCGGGCGGGGCCAGTTCGTCGTCTCGGTGGCCGTTCGGCTCGGGGTCGTTTGTGATCGCCAAGGGGTCGTTCTCGGCATCGTCCTCGACGGCCTGGGGCAGCGGGGGCGGGTCGTCGCTGGCCGGCTTCTTGCCGATGGCCGTTGTCTCGGTGGCTCTACCGTCCTTGCCGACGCGAACCTCCGACTTCCGAATTTCGGAAGTGGATTCAAGCTGAAGCCGGATGTTGGCTACCGTCTGATTGTGAACGCCAACAATTTCGGCGATCTTGCTGTTGCTCCAATCGGTGTGCCGCTTCAGCAGCGTCGTGACTTCCGCTCGCTTTTGCCGACTGCTTTTGGCCGCCGTGATCTCGTCGCGGGTCATCTGCCGACGGGCGGTGTTCAGGTCCAGGGCGGTGGCTTCCTTCTCGTCGTGGCTCAGTCCGCGCTTCACTTCCAGCGGGCAGACGAGATCGTCGAACCGGGTCGCCCCGACTTCGGCTAGAATCTCCAGGCGGTTGATGCCGTCGATGATGCCGTCGGCCTCATCCACGACGACGGCATTGACCACGCCTCGCCGGATGATCGATTCTCGCAGGTCGTCGCGCTCCTGCTCGGACAGGGGCGGGACGAGGTCCGGGAACAGCACGGTGAAGACCCGGCCGCCGACGTTGATGGTTCTTCTGTCGCTCACGTCTTGCCCCTTGGAACCTTGCGTAGTTTCGCCGCCAACTCTTCCTTCTCGCGTTGCATCCGGGCCTGTTGCTTGCTGACAGGCTCGGGCCTGGGCGGGACCGGTCTGCCGTTGTCAACCGCCTCGATGTCGGCCAGGAACTTGGCCAGCCATCGCTTGCGGACCTTGTACCGCCCGGTGCTGATCGCCTTGAGCTTGACCCTGATGTCCGTCCCGACCACCGCAACGCCGACGTGGATCCAGCTGCGGACCGTGTGCGGCGTGGTGCCGAGGCGTTTGGCGATCTGCCCCGGCGTCAACCAAATCCGTTTCTTCTCCATCTCGATTGCCCTCGCTTGACCGTGATCGCATCCTACCGCGGTCACCCCGAAACCACGCGGCCACGACGGGGCCAAACTTTCTGGCCTTCAGGTCCAGATCGGGGCCGCAATTTTGGCCCCCACGTTGGCCCCGTCCGGCCCTAGCCGTTCCCGGCCTGGCGGATAAAATCGCGCAACTTCGACGACCATCTTGGCCCGAGTCGAAGTCCTGCCTTGCCCTCGCTCACCGCGAGCCCGAGCGAGCGGAGTTCGGCGGTCGCTCTTTTCCAGGATCCGCCGTTCGTGTCCTCGTCGCACCCCACCAGCTGGGCCAGCTTCTGCTGACGGACGACCGCCTCGCTCGACTCCGACAGCGCCTGGAGGATTTCCAGGGCCAGCGGCGAGAGGGTGGCCGGATCGATCTGCTCGGCTTCGGCGCAGGCCTGGCCGTCGTCCTCGTCGTGCTGGCAGTGCCCGGCCGGCAACAGGTCCGCGAGCCAGGCCCGGACCGTGGAGAGACGCCACCGCTCCGCCCCGTCCGGCAGCACGACGGGGGGCGGGAACTCGCCCGACTCGATCCAGGCGCGGAGCCTGGACCGGGGGACGGCGATGCGTCGGGCGAGCGCGCGCAGGGTCAGCAGGCGATCCATTGGTCGGCCTCGGCGGTGGCTACTGGTGTGCGGGATGGGGCCGGCATCGGCCGGCCCAGATGCGTACGGGGTTACTTCTTGCGGCGGCCGGTTGCGGTCGCGCGTCTCCTGGCCTTGCGGTTCGCCTTGCGGCCGTCGTCTGTCGGCTGCTCTCCGATGTCGAGTTCGGGGTCGCCGCCCTGGCCCGCCGCGTCCTCGAGCGCCTCGATTTCTGCCTCGTCCTGGTCGCCCTCCGCGATGATCTTGTCGCCCTCCTCCGGGTTGGGCCAGTCGTCGGCATCGCCATCGTCGTCCACGATGTACCGGACGCCGTCGCCGGTGATTTCGGCCTCGAACGCCTCGACAGGGCCGCCGACGATCTGCTCGGCGATGGACACAAGCAGGGGGTCGCCGGTGATCGTCTCGCGGCCGTCGTCGCCTTCCTCGGGTTCACCGCGGTCGTCGGATTCCTCGCTGGCGAGTCGAGCCGACAGGCCGGATTGGTAGCCGGTGTTGTAGCCGTCCGTCCAGGCCCCGGGTGCGTAGCTGGGTTCGACGACCCCGTTGTCGCGCTGCTCGGTGGTCGTCACGACGACGCCGTTGACGATGTGGTCGCCGGTGAACAGTTCGGCGGACCTGGCGGCGTTGTCGATCCGTTCGAGCCGGTTGCCAGCGACCGGGGCCGCCGTGCGACGGGTCGCGGCACGCAGCTGGTCGGCCGCGCTCGAGCAGGTTCTGGTCACGGCGTCGAACGCCTCGCACACCCGCTCTGTCGCGCCGGGCAGTGTCGCCGGGCTTGCTTCGAGGGAGTCGGGGAAGGGCAGGCCGAAGGCCGTGGCCAGCACGTCGGCGACGGCCAGCACGTCGTTCGAGAGGGACGCCAGGGCCGAGCGTGCGGCCTCGGTGGCGTGTTGCAGGGATGCGGCGTTCATGGGGTTCCTCGTTTTACAGATCGCTTCGGGTTCGGCGGCTCGTTTTACACGGTCAGCGGATGCGGCGCAGCACCCAGGCCAGGGCGGTCGGCAGGTCGCGGCAGGCTACCGAGTTGTGGTTGAAGCTGGCGGCCCAGATGAAAGGGCCACCCACATTGTCGGGGTCGAATGCCGGCAGACCGACCACGGCCGATCGGGTCCATCCCTCGTCGCCCCGGTGGTAAAACGCCTCGACCGCGACCGAGGCGTCGTCCACGCCGGCCCCTTCGTTGAGGTTGAAGACCCGAATCCACTCCTCGCGCCCGGCGGCGTCGAAGCGGTCCGGCGGGTCGAGCGGGACGCAGTCGCGGGCGATCTGCTCGGCCAGGTCGATGCCGAGTTCGCCCGTCAGGTCACGCATCACCGCGGATCGGAACACGGCCCACGCCTTGCGGGCGTCCTCCATCCGGGCGGCCTCGCGTGCCGCCTCGTGGGCGTCGATCGCGGACAGGCGGGCCTCGGCGTATCTTCTCAGGTAGTCGGGCATCTCGGACACGGTTACTCTCCTTGGGTTGCGGTGGACTGTAGGTCTTCGATCACGGCGAGCAGCTCAGGCGTCGGGGCGAACCACTCGCCCTTGACGTTCGAGGCTGAGAACCGGGCGTGGTACGCCTTCTCGGCGAGATAGGCTTCCTTCCCTCCGGGGTGCTGTTCGGTGGCCAGCAGGGTCAGCACGGAAGCGCCGATGTCGAGCAGCTTGATCCGTCTTCTCGGGTTCTTCGACGACCCGATCTTGATGGGGCCGGCGGAGCTTTGCACGAAGTAGACGTAGCCGGGCGTGCCACCCACCCGGTCTTGGCGGCGACGGCTGTGGTCCGGGAGTGTGGGCTGCGCAGGGTCCGGGCGAACGACGGTTTGCGGGGAATCCAAACCCGGAAGAATCGGCGACGGATAGTAGCCGTGTTCGCGGGTGCAGGGGAACACCTCGCCGCAGAGCCAGATGAAGAACGGCTTCGCGCTCCTGCGGTGGCTCATCGAGGCCAGGGTGAGCAGGCCGGCCTCGGCGACGAACCAGCCGTCGATCCTGTCGGTTTCGGAGATCCAGCCGGAGACTTCCTCTCCGATTTGAAAGCCGAACGCGTGAGCGGCTTCCCACAGAGCCAGCATTGGGTGTTGCTGCTCGCAGTCTTTGAGGTGAACGTGGGCGGTTCGGATTTCGCGGCTCGGGTCCACACTCTCGGGGACCTCAACCGCGAACATCGCCGTCCGAAAGAAACTCATGATTGCCAGTCCTTTTTGTGAACCATGGGGCTGAGGTTTCGGTCTCCACACCAGTAGTATAACAGGATCTCCTGTATGGTCAACAGCGTTTCCTGTAAAATAATTCCCGCACCCGCCGGACGTGTTTCGATTGCTTTGGTACAGGCGCAGCTGTAGACTACAGGAACGCCTGTTAACTGGAGATCCCGACGTGGCAAAGCAGGTTGACGACTTGAAGGCCCAGATCACGGCGAACTTCGCCAAGCGGCTCCGTGAACTTCGGCAAGAGAAAGGCTTGAGCCGCAAGGCACTCGCCGAACGCGCTGGTTTCCAATCCTCGGCCGGGATCCGCGACATCGAGCAGGGTTTGAACGGGCCAGCCTGGGATACGGTGGTCAGGATCGCCGAAGCCCTTGGAGTGTCTATCGACGCTTTCAAGGAACAAGCTAGCGGTGGCGCGCCGGAGACCAGCAAGCCTGGGCGTCCTCGCCTGGGCGGGAAAGTTCAAGACGAAGAGGATTCCGACGAGGAGACAGAAACGAAGAAGGTGGAGATCCCGCTTCGTGGCCGCGTTGCTGCCGGGGTTGGGACTTACGATGAATCGCCGGGTGAAACCATCGATGTCGTCGAGAAATGGGCCGGACACGTCGCCTACAGGGTTGTGGGAAATTCGATGATAGACGAAGGTATCTTCCACGACGACTACCTCATTGTGCGAGAGCAGCAGACCGCTGAACACAAGCAGATCGTCGTTGTGACCCTGGCCGAACGGGGCGAGGTCTGCAAGAAATACGACGCGATCAACCACCGGCTCACCTGCCAGAATGGTCGACAAATCCAGCCGCTGGCCGATGAGGACATCATCCGCGGTATCGTGGTCTGGTTGATCCGTCGCTACTGATTCTACCACTACCAGGCCGTCGCGTGTGTACGCCAGGCCAGTAGCGACGACTCGTTCACTTTCTCCGGGCTGGACCGCCTGCTACGATGCACGCAGGTCTAACCCGGAGGTCTCCATGCGGTCATGGTTAATCGCGCTCTTTCTCCTCTGCGTATCCCTCTGCTGCGCGTGCTTTACTCGCGCCCCTGACAACCAACCTCACGAACAGGTCCAGCCGACGCCCCAGGCAAAGAAAGGCCCGCCGGACCAGCCAAAGAACGGTCAGCCGGAATGGATCGAGTTCGGCAAGGCATGGAGACAAGAAGGGACTGAGGTGCAAATCACGAAAGCCGTCGTCGGGAAGCTCATACTGACCGCGATCGGTGGTGGGGTATACGATTCAAGCGACGAGAGCGCCATCGTCTATTTCCGAGTCCTGAACCACTCGACAACGAAGAAGTTCAACCACCTCTCCTGGGTTCGTGGAGCCTTATACGACGGACCTACCATGAAAGACGAGTTCGGCAATTCTTACCACATCTCAACCGGGGCCACGACTCGGATTGCAGGGTTCGACATTTCCAAATCGCTCTACCCAGGCGACGAGACGAAAGACCTGGTCGCGTTCGAGAAGCCCATTGCCAAGGCCACTCGACTCGATATTGATTTGCCGGCGAGCCACTGCGACGGGAAGGGGCGAATCCGGTTCAGGATTCCGGTATCCGCCTTCGAGCGACAGCAGCCCTGAAACCATAGCCCGCACCGAGAGATACGACCCAGCGCAACAACATCAATGGTATAACCTCGTTGCAACAAACTTGATCGACTAGCGCGGCAGATCGGAAGAGC
>ERZ869929.313-NODE-313-length-33056-cov-7.395746_pt1 | contig 33056 bp, 64 predicted proteins | sample MGYA00579312_ERZ869929 | MGnify/ENA primary metagenome ERZ869929 (study PRJEB32216, sample SAMN09231818) | wastewater metagenome | place: USA: Maryland | collected 2016-08-09 | study: EMG produced TPA metagenomics assembly of the PRJNA472060 data set (Reclaimed... | reverse complement strand
TTCTAAATGACAATCCTCTTAAATATAAAGTAACTGCAATGGCTTTTATTTCACTTCTCATATTACCAACTATCCAAAACGACAATCTTGATGTTCCCTCACCATCTTTATCATTCATATACTTGTTAAATATATCATCCGGTATTTGACTACTTACAAATAAAGAAAACCCATCCTTAAATATCTGCTCTTTTGTTTTTTACTTCTCATATATTTTAAATACTAAGATAGTATGAATAATTTAATCTACCAAATTATTAGAAAAATTTTCAATTTCTTTCTATCATATATTGGTGTATATTATTTCATTAATACAAAGATAATATGAATAATTTAAATTACCAAATTTATTATGTAGGAATTAACACGAAATAAACCTTCGCATAATCATTAGGATTTAGGTGGTTATGCGAAGGTTTATTGTTTTTGTATTGCGTATAAAAACGAGTTATAAACAATAAAAATTATTAGAGTTCACCAAAAACAATAATTCTTGTCCAAGGATTATCCATATTCATGTCAATAAATTCCCAATATTTTTCACCATTCGTGTATTCTCTAATCTTATCATTTAACTTCATTATTGGGTCACCTTCGCCTCTGTAAGTTAAAATTGATACTCGTCTAGTAAGAGCACCATTGACATAGTTATTGTTTTTTAATTCTTCAATTGTAATTTCGTCCATAATTTTTACAGTTTATAACAAGGTATATGTGAAATACCTCATAAAGTTTCTACTAAATTTTAAAGTTTTGTGGTAGGTACTTCACATATACCCAACCGTTATAAATAATAAAAATTATTTACATTCGTCTATATTCATTTGTTCATTTATCCAAAACCAATCACCAGATAAATGATTCTCACATTTACTTGGATATAGATGGTTTCGTAATATACATTTATTAGTATCTAAGTTCAAAAAATTAAAACCACATTTTGTTGGTTGTATAAATTTACACATCATCTTATTTTTATATCCAAACCAAACAACATAGTGTTTTCCAAGTTTTAATTTTTTAGGTCGTCTCTTTATATCCATAATTTTTACAGTTTATAACAAGGTGTATAAGAAAGTTTGCTATCAAGTTCAGTGGTAATTTGAAAGTTCATCTAAGCAAACCTTCTCATACACCCAACCGTTATAAAACATTTTTAAGTGCTTCCTGTATCATCATTAAATTCTTATTACCTTCTTTGGTAATCTGTAATGCTTTATTTTCATCATACTCCATTGGTATAACTGGTACTGGCGGGAAACCATAAGAAGAATTTAATTCCATCTTAGCCCAAGCCTTTGTAAGTTCTTTTTGTGTTTTTGTGTTTATCATAAAAAACGTTTTATAACAACAAATATAAGCAATTATTTCATCACTTTTTAATAAATGTTGTTGGTTAATATTAATTTTGTTCTTTTAATTAAATTCCCTTAATAACTGCTTATATTTGCAACCGTTATATGCAATGCTACGTTATTGCTTTGTATTGAGTTTCTTGATTATAATCTTTTTGTTTTATTTTTTCCCACCGCACAAAATTAATAAAAATATTGTTCGTAATTTTCAGGTGGTACATTATATTTCTTAGCAATATTAAAAACTTCATTTTCGTATTCATCGAAGTCTTCATATTTACCTTTTAATTTAATTAATTCTTTTTTGAATAACTTTATTCTATCTTTAAGGTTATCTGTATTATTTTCTTTATTTACAGTTTTACCATTTACATAATTCCAAAGGTCAATTAAATCATAACCAATTTTAGCAATCTTAATAGGTGAATAATAATATTCACCAGAAACACTTGTTTCAACTACATCAATTGATGATACAATTTTTTTATATATTTTATTTCCTTGTCCAGCATTAAACGCTCTTTGTGCATCATACTCATCTAAATAAATATAATCACCCCATTTAATTGGTTCATCACCTGTTCTAAAAATAGCTATTTTACCATTATTACCTAATCTTGTTCCTCTATTCAATCTACGAAATCTTTCACCTAAAAAAGATAACTCTCTATTATGTCCTAATTTATTTCGGTTAAGATAATCATCAAATTTATATGGGTCATCAAATTTTCTTGCAATATCAAATAATATTTTTAAATCATTATCTGTGTTTTCTATTTGTTCATTCAAATATTCACGTATAGTCGTTGCTATAAATTTTCTCAGTTCCATATTATTAAATAGTTTTATTATATATAAATTTCCATCCACAAAAAAATAAAACAAAAAGGTTCTATTCTTCGTAGGTAGTTTAATGGATAATTTCCACACAGCATATAACAAGGTGTATAAGAAAGTTTGCTGTCAGCATTAGTGGTTAATTCGAAAGTTCATCTAAGCAAACCTTCTCATACACCAAACCGTTAGCAGAAAGTTTGAACCACACATTCACCTAATTGCCACGCACGTATTTTAGCAATTAACAAACATCTGTATTTAGTTGCATAACCTTTTGAACTTGAAAAGTTTGGGTATTTATGTCCTTTATACGTGCGAACATACCATTGTTCTTCATTCAAATCTTTGATAACAAACCTACTGCTAACAAAGTATAAGCGTAATACTTTTAGTTTTTCGATTAAAGTTTTCATATATTTTAAATTTTATTGTTTCAAATTAAATTCAGTGTAAGCATTACGCTTATACTCAACCGTTATAAGTAATATTATTTTTGTTTTGAGTTTTTAAATTTTAAAGCAGCCTCAGACAATTTAGTATCATCATCCCAATTTAGAATGTCTAACATAATGTCATTACTTATAATTTCAGATATAATATCAACACCTGTCGTTTCAGCATCCTTAATACTCTTATCTGAAATTGGTTGTGATATAATCCCACTAAATTGTTCTATCAATTCGGTTTGTCTTTTTTCAAGTTCTTGAATCTTTTCTTCTTTTTTCATAATTTAAAATTTATTTTTTCATCGGTAAAACAAAAATAATACGTACTTATAACAAGGTGTATATGTATACGGAGTGTCACACTAATGTGAGGTTCAGTGGTATATTCAAGTTTCTACTTCTAATTAAGTTCGGGGGGTTAAATCAAAGTTAGTAGTTTTAATATCACACTACTGCTACGCAGTCCACTACGTGGTACACATACACTAACCGTTATGTACAATACTACATCATACGTTATAATTAAGTTATGTGTAAAAACTTTTTAAAAATTATTTCCAATATCTATAATCTTTATCATCAAACATTCCTGAATATTTACCACCATTTTTTCTGTCTTTGTATAACGCATTACAAATATCTTTCGCAGTTGATTCTAAAACTTTTATACTTAAAAGTATATCTTCTTTATCTAAATCAACAATATGTAATTTAACAATCTTCTCATTTTTAGTGTAATTTTCATTTATATTGTTTTTCTTGAAAATCACTGAATTTATCTATCAACTTTCTTATATTATTTTCCATAGTTTTATCTTTATATATAAATATTTGAAATTAAATTTTCCACCGCACATTTTTAAAAAGTTTTTATTCGTGTTCCAAACAAACATTCTACCTTAATAAACCGTACTGTGTATAACAAATGATAAACAACATCGATTGTTTATCATCAGACGTTATAAAACATTATAAATCCTCGATATAATCTAATAGTTCGGTGTAATCATTTCCTGTAATTAACCAATATCCAATCGGTATCACAAATATAATTACACTAATAAAAAATAGTGTATATAATGGTAATTTTACAAATAATCTTCTTAACATAAAATAACGTTTTATAACAAGGTATATGTGAAATACCTTATAATGTTTATACTAATAATTTAAGTTTTGTGGTGAGGTACTTCACATATACCCAACCGTTATGTTTAACTTTAAGTTTGTTTTGAATTTTTTAGATAATACAAAGTTAAGAATTTTTGATAAAATCAAAATTTTTATACCACTTATTGTTATAAAAATACTTAAAAATTTTTTAATTAACTCAATATTTTTTAGAACATACCTTTCATGTTCATATTATAAAAGGTAAGTTGTTTCTCAAAACCACACAAACGGATTCAACTTGTATTTATTTTATCAGTCGTATGAGTATCTACACTATCCACTTTTAAGTCACCTAATAACACCTCTAATTCTTTCACAATAAACTTATTATAAACAGGATAACCTACTATCTCCTAAACATTATTCAGTATAAAATTGAACCATTCATCTAAGATTTTTTCAAAAACACTATCGTCCTCTATTTCATATATTGTGTATTTAATAAAGTCCTCACCTCCGGTAAAATCCATAGTAGCATTATATTTAGTTTCCATTTCTTGAAGAAATTCATTCAATATATCATCTTCTATACAATAGAAATCCTCAACACTTAACCCATCTAGTGTTTTCGAAAAAATTTTTTCTGTCTTTTCGTTTTCGATTTTAAGTTCCATAAAATTAAAAATTAAACATCTATACCAAATAGTCACCCAATCTCCATTGTCTGTTATAGAAATCACGGAATCCGCATCGATATTTCTATTTTGTAACGCATCGTTGATTCTTTCTAATTCGTTTTTTCCACAAGTAAAGTATTTCAACTGCTTTTTAATTGTTTTCATAATAATTTATTTTTTTAAATATGTAATTTATATAACAAAACATAAAAGAAATTGGCTTTTTGAATCGAACCAACTTATCTTATACTAATTATCTACCGAATATTAACTAAACTATCAAAAACCATCTTTTCATAATCTGTAAACTGACTTGGTAATAATTCTAAGTCGTTCCAATAATTTTCGTTAATCTGTTTTTTAAGACCAATGACGCTTACAGAAAAAACCCGTTCCGCAGTTAATTCGGCTTGATAAATTGTTTCATCAGCATCTTCATAATCACCACCAGTCATGTGCTGACTAGCTGCTCTTACAGTTTCAGTTATGAACTTCCTATGTTCATCTTTTAAACTATCAGGAATATAATGAATAGTTGTTAGTGAGTACTTTGGGTACTTTTCGCTATTACAACTTGACATAACCACCACAAACAATAAAATTACAGTAATTACGGCGGGTGAATGGAATTTGAACTTTTTCATATCTACTTTTTAAATGTTAATTAAACTTATGGGAAATTCTATTCGACATCATCACTACAATCATACTCTGAATCACAACTATTACAAACAAATATTTCATCATCATCAATGTGGTGAAAAACATTACAACCACATTGACATCTGAATTTTTGACCATCAACTTTCAATAAAATGTTTGGGTTTTCGTTGTGTTTTTCAATTTCTTCTTGTGTCATTTTTGCCATTTTTATTCGATTTTTTTGTGTGAATTAATAAAAAGGTAATTCTTGATTAAAATATTTTCAATTTCCTATATTCGATAATGTCCGAACTGTTATAATCAATTTTAAAGAGATTTCAATTGACTAATTAAATCTTGAATTTCTGATTGCTTAACTCTTGTAAATTCTTCAAGTTCTGCTTGTTTATCTTCAATCATTTTTGCTAATTTAATAGCTGACATAATTCTTACATTTTGCCATTCCATTTCCTGCTTTATGATTTCAGAGCAAGTATGTTCTTTTCCTGCGATTTTTACTTTTGCTATAATAAAAACTGTTACTAAATGGATTGTTAATTATTGAGTCATAGCAGATACAATCCGTTTAAACTATTATGACTTTTTTCTTTATTTTTAGCCACTGATGTTAAAATTAAATTTTACACTTCTAAAATCTCATATGGGTTAACTTCGTTGACAGGAACTTGAACCCATCCTTCATCAGTTAAACGATAGTATGAAGATGTATTCCTGTTTTTGTAAGTATTAACTTCTAATAATGTTCCTATTTCGTAAATTCCGAACTTAGAACAACTGTTTCCTTGACCACCTTCACTATAATTACTAAAAAGTTCATTCCCTTCTAAAACTTGATAAGAATAAGACGTATTTAGAAATAATCCTAAAACTCTGTTATCTTCACCTGTTTCCTCATTTAAAAAAATAAAAGAATGGTTTCCTTTATTTAAAGTACCAATTTTTGCACGAAAAACATTACCTTTTTGTTCATTTATTTTATTTATGATAACCAATGTTCTTCGAGTTGAACCATTTGAAGCAATCCATATTTCGCCTTGTTGTTCAAGGTTTAATTCGATATTTGAATAAATTTTTGCCATTTTATAGTTTTTTAATTTAATAATACAAAGATATAAAGAATAATTTAATCTACCAAATTATTAGCAAAAATTTTCAATTTCTTTCTATCATATATTGGTGTATATTATTTCATTAATACAAAAATAATAAGGATTTTTTAATTTACCAAATTTTTTTAAATATTTTTAGTGCCACTGATATTAGCAATCCCCATTTTTTACTAATTCTTCGATAACCATTTTTTTAATTTTATGTTTATTTAAAGATTATTTTATTAGAATAGACAATCAACTATAAAATTGAGTTGCTAAATCAATTCTTGGTATTACATTATAAATATCTGTAATAACAGTCCATTTTTTATTTAATCCTTTAATTATTAGAACTCTTTTACCACTTTCTTCAAATTTTTGCCAAAAGTTATAATATTTTTCAGGTGCATATAAATCAATACCATAATCCATATCAAAAATTTTACTTGGATTATCTGAATTTACACTAAAGTGTATATGACTATAAAATTTTAATTCACATGGTATCACATATTTACCATATGCTTTTGCTTCTTTGATATCTGTTGTTAGAAATAAATAACCTTCGGGTAAATCACCACTCCAAGTGTTACTATCTTCCCAATTATAATCACTTCTTAAATTGAATTTACTTGGCTCAACTCTCGTCCCATGATAAAGAAACATTTTACTTTTACTGTTTAAAAATTTCTTATCAGATAAAAATTGAACAATATCACCACCATTAACATTTTCCTTCAAATATTCATGTATAGTTGTCTTTATAAATTTCCTTAATTTCATATTATTAAATAGGTTTAATCTATATATAAATATTCAAATTTAGAATTAAATAACCTCTTTCCCTTGTGTGGCTTTTTCCCAAATATATAACATATTTTTCAACTCTCTATCTTCGCGTTCAATTTTTTCTAACCAACGACTGTATATAAAATCAATCATTTTTACTATTTTTCATAAAAAATAACCTCCTATCATTAATCCTGTTAAAAGTCCACTAACAAATATAAACCAATGTGCAACATTCCATTCAAAATTACTATATTTAAAAATTTACCACTTTGGTGGTCTTTAAGTTCGTATCTTTTCATATATTCTAATTAAAAAAGTAAATAATTATAATTGCTACAAATAAAGCACCAAATAAAAATAGTACTTCTTTTGTTGAGTTTCTTGTATTAGCACCATGTATTTTTCTTAAATCACCATAAAAACAAAAATCTTTTTCTTTTTGATATGAATCAAAAATTTTTGATAAATCTTTACTACATAAAGAAGATTTATCATAATTATTTTTATACCAATTCAAAAAATCTATAAATTCTTTTTTTATATGTTTGGGCGATTCATATCTACTACGCATAATTTTAAAGTGCCAAAATTAGTATTACTCCACATAAAGTTAAACCAACAGCTAAACCAATAACAAAACTACTGAAATTGAATTTTTGTTTTGAATTTCTTTTTTCAATATTTTTTACTGCTTGTTTAATTGTATCTTCTGTTATCATGGTTTTAAATTTAAACAAATATAATAAAAATATTTTTAAAAACCAAATATTTTATCAAAAGTCCCAACTAACTATTTTATCATCTGTTTTTTTACCAATATAAACTAAGGATGATTTTTCAACTAAACCACACTCATCATATATGTTTTTTATTTGTGCTGCCGATAGCCTGTCAAACTGATATATAAAATCTTCGGTTTCTTCATTTATATCTACAACCACTCTATATCCATACACCTCATATACTAAACTTTCATCAACTATTTGATTGGTTTCCATTTCTATAAACATATCAACTAACTCCGAATCGGTTAAATCATATAATAGTTCCTCGGCAAAAACATCTACATCGTAATAAGGCTCTATACCAACTTTTAATTTAATTTTTTGAAAATCTTCATCCGTCCATTTTTCTGGATTTTCGGGTAAACCAACTAAAGGAACATCTAAATAATAATGTCTTTCTTTCACTACTATTGATTTTTGTTCATCAATAGGTTTTAATAAGTTATTTAAATCCATAACCTCATCATCGGGAATAAACACCTTTCGTATGTATAGTCTATTTGGAGTGAAAACATTACTACTTGCTATAATTTCAAATAATTTGTTTAATGTCTTTTGTAGCGTTAAGGTTTGCATAACTTTTTATTTTATATATTTAAAATTTGCTCTACCTTTATTCCTTTTTCTTTTAAATAATCTACAACTTTACCATCATTATATAACTCTAAATAATATAACTCTTTTATACCGCTTTGTATAATAGCTAAGGCACAATTAAAACAAGGGGACAATGTCGTATAAATTTTAGCACCATCTGAATTTTCATTGGATTTTGCTAATTTATAAATAGCATTTGTTTCGGCATGTATTACATTTGGTTTAGTTATACCATCAACCTCACATACATTATCTTCCCCTGTTGGTGTACCATTCCAACCATAGGAAATAATATTATTCCCTTTTACAATTACTGCTCCTACTTTTTTTCTTTCGCAATATGAATTTTCACTAAATACTTTAGCTACTTTCATATAAGTTTCATGTTCTTTTTTCATATTATGCTGTTGCCCCGGTTATACCTAAAATATTTTCTACATTATCCAATCTTTGTGATAATTTGAATAAATAGAGTAGTGTATCTGTTTCTACACTATTTCCAAGCCCTAATCTACTTTGATACAACTCGTTAATTTGAGTGGATATTAATTTAGGAAATGGCTCAAAATATTCTGTATTGGTGTTTAAAAAATCAGAGGTAAATTCATATGGTAGTTCACCCGAACGATATAAATCTCCTTCTCCTAATGTAAATAATGTGTTTAATGGTGCTTGTGGTAATTCTTTTATTACTATGTATTGTGAATATGTCATTTTCCTTTATTTTTTTTCCATGCTAAAATATCATCATAGGTTACATTGGCAGGATTTAAAACCAATTTATCAGGATTAGCTATTCCTATACCCATTTCTTTAGAAAGTTCTTGTGCATTTTCTATTTCAATTGAGTAATTAGTTTCAATATCAGATAAAATCTCAGATAAAAATTTCTCAAAGCCGTTTTTATCAACATATTCAAAATCAAAATCATATATAAATTCTTTGTTTTTATAAAACAACATCATTATATCACTTTTCATTTGAAAGTCTTTGAAAAAACAAAGTGAACCTATCCACCCCGTAACATATGGGATAGCATTGTATTTTGTTACATAATACTGACTAAATAAATTTAATTCATCAAAAGCGAATTTTTTATTTTTATTTTCATCAACAACAGATAAACGCTTTCCTAAATCAACTTTATAATGTCTTGATTTTTGAATGTATGGTATTAATTTATCACTTGTTACTATGTTATACATATACTATTTTTATTTTACTTCTTCAATTTTAAATTCCTCACCGCTATCCTCACCATCAACCTGCTCATCTATCTCAACTTTTAGTTGAATTAATAAATCAGCATCAATGTTTTTAATCTTTTCATTCCGGGTTATAAGACCTTGTTCTTCTAAGGTATTATTATCGTATCTCTTGAACTTTATGTAACAGCTATCTACATCGTCCACCGATTCAATTTTATTTGCTTGTACGTCCTTTAAATCGATTATGATGGATAGATAATACATATACTTCTCATCATTAAATTCTAAGGAAAGATATTTACGCATTTGGTTGTAATTTGATACACTCAAATCACCCAAGTTCATATCTTTGAAATCAGGTTCACCATCTTCTTTATCAAAGATTCTACCTAACTTATTTTTAAGCATGTTTAGCTTCTCTTTTATATAATCTTCGGGTGCATCTTTATAAGAGCTTTCCTCGTTAATAAAATATTCGAAAAATTTGTATATCTTATCCATTTTTGTATCTATTTTCTATTTTTGAAATCATTGTCATTAAAAAAGGGTCTCCTACTTCTTCATATTTATCGGTTAAGATTCTAATTAAAGTAGGAACTTCTTTTAAATTGAAATTATAAATATTAAACCCTTCCCGTTTTCCGAACTCTGATAAAACAAATGGTTCATTATATACATCAGATGCTGCATCTTCTACCGAAGATTTTAAATATAAATCTAAATGAGAATTAGGTGCAGTTTTGATAGGGATAAACATATAGGATTTGGTAAATTTATCACCAAATCCTTTTAATTCTCCTTTATCATTTACATATGCTTCGAATTTTTTAGTAAGGTTATTCATACCTTATATATTAAAATATGACCTCACTTTTTTTACCAAATTATCAGTAGATATTAAACTGTAAGTTTCTTGATTTTTAACTTCTTCATATAATTTAAAAGTAGCCAAAATATTTTCTTCATTTCTGTTTATAACTACCACTTTTTGATTGACTTGGTCATAGTTTACATTTAATCCACCTATGAAACTATTCTCATCATCTAAAAAATCTTCAAAATGTTCCTTGATAATAATTTCATTATTAACGGAGTTATAGAAAAAATCCGTATTTTCAATATCGTTGAGATTATTAACTAAATATGAAAATGTGGATTCAAATAAAACATCAATATGATTGGATGGTGCTATTAATTTATTTTCATTAATAAAATCTATAAGTTCTTTTCGTTTACTTTCATTTGATGAATAATGTTTACTTAGAGATAAATATTTATTAATCGTTAGTTCTGTGAAATTAATTAATTTACCACTTTTATCATAATGACGTAATTTGCTTTTATATAACTTAGATAAAACCTTCGCTCTGTCAAAATTATTTAATACATATTCCGAATAGCTATCTAACTTATAAAATAAATCATCAATAGGCTTAACATAGATTTTATACTGACTTAGTCCACTTTCTATAATATCGGGTATCAAAATATAATTTAGATTTTTATTGATATAATCAACAACTTTCTGAAAATGTTCTGTGTATAAATTATTTGCCAATAGTTTAGACAAATCCAAATCACTAAAATAAATTCCTGCGTCATCTAATAATGAAATTTCATTATATTCAATAACGGCCTTAACTAAGTTTTTAGCTATGGAATTAGAATCTGTCCAATTGGTTTCCTTATTTTTATATAGAACGGAATCCACAGCCTCTTTAAGACCATATAAAGTTTTAATATTTTCGACTGGATGTACCATATTCACTGTTTTTATAAAGGCTTTATATGCATCTTCATAACTTGTATACTGAGTATTATCACAAGTATTTACATAAAATTTCATCGGTACTAATTTTTCTACTTCTTCAACCGATACCATTTTTTCTACTAACTGTTTTTCCATAAATAATTTTTTATTACTTATAGTTATTTTAGACTTAAAAGTTTATTTATTCTTGTTTTTTGTAAATCAAAAGTTACTAATTTTCTATTCACCTTAGAATTATAACCATCGTTTATGACAACGTGTGTATCGGTTATTTGTAATATCTCATAACTATCCCCATTTTGAATCACGTTACCTTTATTGGTTCTAAATGAGCGAGTAGTTCCTAAATCAAGTTTAATATATTCTCCAACTTTCATACTTTTATATATAAAAAATTAATATATACGATATGATTTTAAACTATTTAATGTTTTTAGAACAGAAAAAATACACTCGGATGGATATAAAAGAAGGAAAAAAAGTAGATTTTTTATCAGGGGTCGCTCTATTTATGAATGGTAAAATTTTATTAGTAAACCCAAGAAAAAAACAAAACATTAAAAATGGTTGGAGTATTCCAAAAGGTCATATTGAAAAGGATATGTCAGCACTACAAACTGCTTTGTTAGAAGTAGAAGAAGAAGCTAATATCAAATTGGATAAAAATAAACTAATGAGAGCAAAAAAATATAATGTAGTTTACAAAAAACCAAGTGCTAATAAAAATTTGATTTTGTATGTTTATTATATAGACCGTGATGAGTTAGATTTTCCATTATACAATGATATGATACTTCGGTTTTATTTAGATAAAAAAGAAATTGCGGAAGCGGGCTTTTTTAGTATAGAAGAAGCTAAGAAATTAATAGAGCCATCACAATTAAAGATAATACAGACCTTATTAGATAGTTAATTCATAACGGAGTTGATTTTGTTTAATATATAAAAGTAAAAAGTATGGCACAAGGTAGCTATAATCCAAGAAACTCAAATTTAAATTATGATGGAGCAGCCTCTCAAAATAGAGGATTTTATAATAAAATATTAAGAAAGGCTTCGAGTTTTGGTATGGATTTTACAGATATTGCAAGAAATCAAAATTCAATTGGTATAAATGAAGACCCACAGATGGTGGGTGGTGGTATGTATGATTTTATGTCATCAAGAGCCGTTCAGGAAATCATGTCTAAGAAAAGCATTGCCGCTTTAGATATGTCTATTGGTGAAAAATTAAGAATCCTTAGAGAATATTCAATTAAAGATGAAATACGGGATATGATTGTTACCGTAGCAGATGAAGCTATTGTATATGATGAGGGTAAAAAGTTTTGTAAACCATCTCAACTCCCATCCCGATATTCGAAAGATATAGTAGATAAATACACGGAGGCATTTAATAAAATATATTATGCACATCGTTTTAATGACGGTATTACGGCATGGAATTATTTTAAAAAGTTTTTAATTGATGGGTATTTGGCTTTTGAAATTATATATGATAGTAAAGGTAAAAATGTTATCGGGTTTGCTCCGATACAACCCGATAGTATTGTACCGGGGTTTGAAGAAACTACACAAACCACTATATGGATTCAGTATCCTGACAATCCCCAAGTTAGAAGAATTTTATTAGATTCACAAATAATATACATATCTTATAATTATGGAGATGATTTTGGTATGACTTCTTATTTAGAAGGCTTGATTAGACCATATAATCAATTAAAATTAATTGAACAAGCGATGATTATGTATAATTTGATTCATGCACGAGTGTATCAAAAATATACAATACCTGTTGCTGATATGCCTGAGAAAAAAGCTAAACAAGAAGTAGCTAAATTAATAGCAAATTATTCCGAATCATTAACTTTTAATGATGAAGATGGTAGTGTTACAGAAAATGGTCAGAAGCAGTTAAACTACAATAAACAAATATGGTTTCCAGAGGGTACAAACGGAAAACCTGACATGGAATTAATATCACCTGAAGGTCATAAGTTAACCGAAAATGACATGCTTACATGGTTCTATAATGCACTGAAAAGAGCATCTAAAATACCTTTTTCACGATTTGATAAAGATAATGGTGGTGGTAATGTTTTCTCGGATGCATCTGAAATGACAAGAGATGAAAATATGTTTTCAAATTTTATCTCAAGATTAAGAATGGTTTTTAAAGAAATAATAACCAAGCCTTTAAAAATTCAAATGTATTTAGAGTTCCCTGAACTTGCAGATGATTTAGAATTTATAAACTCATTAGGCGTTGATTTTAATTCTAATGAATTATTTGAAGAATGGAAAAGAATAAACAACGACTCAAAAAGGGTATCTGAATTAAATGAACTACTTAGTATTGAATATCAGGGAGACCCTAATAGGCCAACTTATTTCCACCCCGAATATTTAATAAGGAAGAAGCTAAAACTAACCGAGGAAGAAATAGCAGAAAACGAAAGTTATTGGGCTAAACAACCTGAAAGGGCAGGTGAACCAACCGAAGGAGGTGGAGGTGGTGAAGATGAATTTGGTGGATTAGATGCTGGTGGTGAAGATATAGGCGGTGGAGGTGAAGAACCACCAACAGCCGAAGCAGATACAGCCACCGAAGATTTTGAAATATAATTAAAAAAGCATTCTTAAAGAATGCTTTTTTTTGATAATTTAATAGCCCTTTGTTTTTTGTTTAGGAAAATTATATCATTTTTCCAACCACTTAATGGTAATATCCAATATTTTAATTCATACCATTGATATGTTTTAATTTCTCCAATCCCTCTTGAAGATATTTTACCATCACTCATTAAATCATAACTATGTAAAGTATAGTTCTCAACTATTTTTTCTTGACATATAACAAGTCGAATAAAAAACCATTGTAATATAGCTTTGTTTATTAATTCTAATAGTGTGCTATTCATATTTTATAATTTATTGTGTAGGAATTAACGCGCAATAAAATTTCGTATAATCATTAAGATTTGGATGGTTATGCGAAGGTTTATTGATTTGGTGTTTCGTATAAAAACGAGTTATGCTCCATTGCTACGTGACCTCTTCGATTTGACATTTGTGGAAGTTTTTTGTTCTTTTTCCAACCGCTCAATTAAAAATCCAACAAGTCCTGAAATATTTTCTTTGCCAAATAATTCCTTTGATAAAGAACGAGCCTTCTCCTGTTGTTCAGGAGTAAGGCTTATCGTTACTTTTTTAGTCATTCCACTTGTCATTTTTCTTGTGAATAGTTGAATGATATAACCCATTCTTGTAAACGCTGATACTTTTATCTTTCCATTTATCAGCGTATTGTTTGGCTTCGTCTAAAGAAGTAAAGCGTTCACTATTTCTGCCTGTTGCGTATCTAAATACGTCTTGTTTTTGATTTTCCATTATCTTATTATTTAATTACAATACAAAGGTAATTATTTATTTGGTATTTACAAACTATTTAACCTAAATATTTTTTCCCACACACAAAAAAGAACAAAAAACCTTGCTCTGATTGAATTTTAGTGCTGAAAAACAGCAACGAGAGCATAACAGCACCTATACGCAATTTTCCCACTGCACAAAGCCGACACACAACTGCGCATAGCTGCAAAACGTTATGTGTAATAAATTAAAAACGAGATTCAGTAAAATCTTTAATAATCTTCACAATAACCTCCCTACTTTTCATACATTTTTCAATTTTATCTTCACTTAGAAAATACATATTTCCATTCAAACAATAGTTCAAATATAGTGAAGATATATGTTGTAAAAATTGGAAAATGTAGTTCCTGTTATCCATATTAGATGTATCAATATCACCAATGAAAGATTTTACTGAATCTCTAATATGAAATTCAATTCTACTATCATCAACGTCTAATGTATCATCAACTACTTTTTTACCAAATAAATAATTTTCGTGTGTTAATTTCATATTTTTTAATTTCCATACACATAACAAAGAATATAAGTAATAACCGAGTTATGTGGTTTATTTAAGTTACTACTTCTGTTTAACATTTATTTTTAATTTCAAGTTTTTTTTCAAATCGGTTACTACTTATATTCTAAACCGTTAGGCACAATAATAGAGACTACATGCATCCTGTGTTTTTGCTATTTTTTCTTTATATTCATTTTCTTCAAATCCCCAATTATCTGCACCATATTTCAATAATCTGTAATAGGCATATAATGGTATTTCGATTTCAACTAATTCGTAGATATTTCTAACAAATTCTTCTAAATCATTAAAATATGGTTCGGCTTCTATGATTGCTACATCTAAATCACCATTGTGTTTCTCTAAAATGAGTTTACAAATTCGGTTAGCAAAAACACTACGTTCATCCAAATTTTCTAAGTCTGTTTCAAAATCAAAGTATTCCATAAAATTACTGTGCCTAACAAAGTGTATAAGCAATAGCCGTTAGGCATTTCAAACTATTGCAGTTGTTAATATTTAATTTTGTACTTCTAATCGAGTTCTGTGTTCGGCTACTGCTCATACACTCAGTCGTTATAGGAAATTTTATTTTCCCCAACGCTCCTTGTATCGTGTTATAAAATCGGTTGGATATTGTGAAACCCAACCACATTTCGGGCATCTGAACTGATTTAATTCTGCAACCCATTTTGTTCGTGGCATATCACAACCTTTCTTTTTTTGTTCTGCCCAAGAGTTGCCACAATATCCAGTGTAACCTTCTCTCGTCATTAAATTTTCTCTTACTATTGTTTCTTCGGTCATATAAGTATCAGTTAAGCCCACCGCACAAAAAATAAAACTATCCTATAACAAGCGGTTGGCAATATGCCACAGGAAAGTGCGTGTATTGAAGTTATAAGCGTTGAAGTGGCACATCGCCAACCGCCTCAACGTTAGCCGAAAGCCTAAAAACCGACCTCAGTTTCAAGCTGCGACAAAAAATTATAGGCATACAACCCCATTTCTTTCATCGAGTGTTCGTATCTGTCTTTTGCTTTTGCTGCGTCTTTGATTTCCTCCATCAAATTCCCAACAAGCTCACACATTGCTTTTAGGTTTTCAAATCTTTGCTCATCAATGTGAGAAGCACCATAAGGCTGAATGTTGCCTATAAGTTTTTTTACTACGTCTGTGTTTGTCATTTTTATTTGTATTGTGAGAAAGTCCATCGGCTAACATCGGTTTTGCAATAGCCGCCAGACAGTTCTCGGTTAATAATTAAGTTCATTCTTTGGCGGCCATCGCAAAGCCGCAAATCGTTAGTGATAATAATTATCTTTTATCAAAATCACTTATGTATTTATATAAGTCATCTTCTAATTTCATACTAAAATCCAACACTTCACCTTTAGCCATAGTTCTTGATAATACTTGTTTTAATAATTTAGCACCATAATAATCTAATTTTAGTATGAAATTATCTCCTATGTTATCAGATTTAACCTCTTGATAATCACTATCACTAACATCAGATATATTCAAGTTTTCTTGATGTTCATTAAACTTTTGGATGTGTATTTTATCTTTCATCTTCGTATTTTAGTTTAGTGTATATATTAAAAAGAAAACCTAAATATATCTGTGTCCGTTATGTACCATTAAGGCTGACGATACACATACACAGTATCAACAACATTGTCTTTTATCACTAATTCAATTTCGGGTAATATCGGTGTTGTGCTACGAATAGCATCATCAATCCAAACCCAATCAATTAATTCCCAACACCCCCAAACGGCTAAAGCAATTGCAATCCCAAATCCTATAAGGGCAGGTACTATTCCATCAAAATTTACCATTTTATTTATTTTTTATGTTATTAATTCAGAAAAAATGAATATATCTGTGTTCATTATGCATAATTTCGAGCATATACTCTGTTGCTATCGTGAGTTTCTGTTAGTGTTGTGAATCCACAACTACACTTCTTTAAACACAACAAAGTAAAAAAAGTTAATATTAACAAAAAAAAAAAAAAGATTTACAATTATCTGAAATTCAACTTTTTTTATCACAAATACCCACATCTTCGGCACTTGGACAATCTTTTAGTTTTTCATATAAATAATCCGAATACGACACCCTATCTTTCAGTTCTTCACAAAGTTTTTGAATATCTTCTTTTGTTAATTTTTTTATTTCTCTTTCCATTGTATTAATTTTCACTTCGTTTATACTAAACCGTTATATACAACTTCTAAAATCCCTATCCAATTGCTCCTTTGTCATATAAATAATGTTATTTCTGTTAGATGAACATTCCATAACATATCTATCATATATGTCAATAGCAATCAATTTATATTCAATCTGTGGTACTCTGTTAAATGTCGGTAAAAAACTGACCCTAACAATGTATTAACATTATTGGCTTCTTGTTTCAAATTATCATTTTCCATATTTCCCAAATTTAATTTTTGTCTTGGTAACAACACGGTATAGCTTGTACCAATATTTTAAAGTTCGTATCGAAACGTTAGGTACAATTATATCTCACGCAACTGCACACCATAAAAATAATATCCATGATGGTCAGCAACATATACTCGGTTTACACTCTTTTCTTTTAATTAATTAAGTATTTTTATGGTTTCGTCTATATCAATCGAAGGTGCTTCTGCAAAATTTAACTTGTTATGTGGTATCATAACTTCATTTCTTTATTCACCTTCATAGTGTGGATAATCTAAATCCAATTCAGTTCTACTTTTACCTTTATTGGATTTCATAGCAATACATTCCAACCATTGATAGGTGCATATAAATTAAACCAATTAGTTAGATTAAACCCTATTTGGTCAAAAATTATATCCTTATTAAGTCCTTTAGCTTCTAAATAGTTTTCTTTTGAATCAAGGTAAACTTTTCCACCATTAATTAAAACATTCTTTGCTTCTTGTTTGGTTAAGTTTTTTGTTTTCATAATCGTATTGTTTATTTAATTTAGATTACAAAGATAATAACAATTTTCCAATCTACCAAATTTATTTTATACTTATTAAAAAATTAATACAAAATTTCATCACTACATAATGTAAAAGTCCAAGAAATTTATTATTTCTAAAACACGTATACGTTTTTTAAACTTTTGATAATTCCTTGTTTATTTCAGAAATTAATTTTTTTCTTTCCGAGTTATAATCTTCTGAATAACAATCTACTCGATTATCCACACTTCGATATTTACCACCAAATCCTAATTTACCACCAAATCGCCATTCTTCACATGGGTTTGATTCTTTTGTATGATGATAAATAAAATCGTTTCTATAATCTGTTGCAGCACCACCAATTTCTACAAGAATATCGTATATCCTATTTGCTTTTTCTACTGTCATATTTTATTATTTACCATTTAGTGCTTCTTTTTCTAAATCTTTAATCATTTTACAATGAGTATTTACTGCTTCAACTACCTTATCCCAATTTTTTAAAATTGAGGCCGCATGGATAGTTCTCCAATAAGAAGATTTAATGGATGGGTCAAATTTACCCGATGAACCAAAGTTAATTGATGGTTCACAATTACCAAAATAACTAAGTGATGGCTTTAACTCAACCTCAGATGCAAATTCAAAATAATAATTAGGTCTTGTTGATTTAACACCTAATGTAATAGATGTATCATAAACTATACATACTGAATCATCCGCCAACTCTACTCCAATGGCTTTTAAAGTTTGTAGAAAACTTTCTTTAATTTCATTGATTGCACAAATGCGACCTTCTTCTGTTTTTAAATCGTGATTAGATTTCATGTTTTATTAATTTAGATTACAAAGATAATAACAATTTCCCAATCTACCAAATTTATTAATCATTTATCCATTTTTTAACATTCAAATATGCATTTTTCATAGCAGCACTACTATATTCTGATAAATCCATACCCTTTACCTTGAAAATAGATTCCATTTCCTCACATTCTTTGATAGCATTATCTAATCTATCGTTTAAATCATCAATATCATATACAAACACAGGCAACCAATTTTTAGGATAATTCATAAACTCACCTGTTGTATATGGTTCAAAATACCCAACAGGTTTTTTCCATCGTGAGTTAGGTACAATTAGTTTAAATCCAATACATGTTTTTTTCATAATTCATAAGGTTTAATTGAACTTATATACTCGTTAAATTTATTAATCACATACAAATCAAGTGGTTCATAATCATTTTCTTCTTCATTGAATTTTCTTTCATCTTGTTCACTAAACCACAAAATAATATCACAATATTTTATGATATGTGAATAACCATTTGTGTTGTATGTAAATGGTGAGGAATCATCATTATATTTTAAATATAGTGATTCATTTAATTCTTGTACTAATTTCGTATAATTCATAACTTATATTTTTACAAATATAGAAAAAATTTTTTTAAATACCAAATAAATTATGATTCAATATTTAAATTATTATTAAATACTCGATTATAATCAATAGCATTTTCTAATCTTTGTGCAGGGAATGAACAAGATACTGTTAAATCAAAACTCACCGATATTGTATCATCAGATGTTAAATTGTTTTCTCTTTCATTTTTTATTTCAAAATCATCAGGTAATACATAAAGACAATCTATTTTAATGTTTTTATATGTAAATCTGAATTCCTTATATAAAGCAAGGGTATTAAAAGCACTTTCATAGAATAGGAAAATGTCATTTTCAGATGTGTTTAATAGTATACCAACATTAAAGTTTAATTTTAAAGGAATAGGTCTTATGTTATTTAACTTCCTTACTTCTTCTTTCCCATCCACATCAATAACAAAAGGTACTATTACGTTAGGGTTTGCAAATTGTGATGAATCCATAGTAATTGAATTCAAAACGATATGACCTCTTGGTACAACATCTATATTCAATTCCCCACTTGAGCCTTTTGATGGTATTATATCATCTGTGAATGCGTCATATAAGAATCTTTCATTACCTTTCATAGAATAGTACATAGGAACAGTAACTTTTTTATTTTCACCATCCGCAAAGTTATATTCCCAAAAGAACTTATCTCTTAGTGATTGACAGACTGATTTACAAGCCATTCTAAAAAAACTATCATCATAGTTTTTCTTTTTACCTATTTTACTTTTATAATTCATTAAGGTATATATTAATTTTAATTTAAACAAAAAAGGGAGCATTAAGCTCCCTTTTTATTATGCTGTTATGAAACCACCCGATGCAATTGCACCCGTTCTAAGAACTGTTACTTGATTTACAATAACCTCTATACCTCTTACTATCTCAACATAGCAATCTAATACTAAGGTGTCGTTATCAATAACTTCCGGTGTATTGTTTTCATCATCACATTTATTGAAGAAATCAAATAAACCTTCTTGCGCTCTATACTTTTCACAAATAATATCGGCTCTAAGTTTTACTTCGGCTCTAACCGCAGGTGTATTAAATCTGAATTGGAATTGCGCTAACATCTCATTTAACTCGGTTTCTAATTCAATTAATACTTCACGGGTATGAATTTTATTTAATGCAGACCTTGTTAAAACTTGTGCTGTATTCTCGGTTTCGATTACAAAGTTACCATTTCTTCTACGTGTGATATAGTTCATTTGCGCTCTATTTAAGAACACTTGGTCTTGTGGAGTAAAGTTATACTCTAAGTCGGCGATAGCGGTAATTAAACCATTTGTAGTACCTGCTGCAATAGTCCAAGGTCTAATCGTTGAAATCTGTGAAGTGAACTTACGCATATATGTAGTTGCTACATAAGCAGCAGGTGGGAAGTCTAATGGTCTACCATTATCATTAACCACTACATAAGGTAAGAAATAACCTACACATGATTGTCCTCTACCTGTACCAAATGAATACAAGAAAGCAGGTGAACTTTCAGGGTCTCCGCCCTTAGAAATAAACTCAACATTTATACTACCATTTGGATTTGTAAATGTAGGTGAGGTTGAATTTCTAAAGCTACGAATAGATGGCATGTTTAAGAATCCAAAACAATCCAATCTTTCTCCACATATATCTACTAACTGTTGTTTAGATTGTTCAGTTAAACCAAGTCCAAATGAATCTACTAAATAACGGAAAGTAAATGCTTCTTTATTACATATAGCATTAAATAATGGTGAGTTTTTCTCAACAACGTTTAATATCTCATCCTGTCTTGCTTCTGTTCCATCAGGCATAGAAGCTGCTCTTACTTTAAATCCTGCAAACACAGTTCCTTTATAAGTAGTCACATAATCTTCGACAGAAGAAAATCTATATGTTTGTTTATCACCATTAAATTCTCTAACATTAATTCTTGCATCACATGTGATTTCAGTTAATGTAGGAATAGGTGCGTATTGTCTTTTACTCAAAATACGAGTTAAACGCTTAGGAACTTCATTCGGTTCTAATGCTGATGTATCAACAAAAGCCTCTAAGAAATCACCAACTCTAACCTCTGTATATCTTGTAGCATCAATTAATATCTTATTAGGTGATGGTGTATAACCTGTTGGAGTTTCGATTTCAACAGATTGACGATAGTTTGTTTTCTGTGAGAAAATATCTATCTCTACATTCACTAAAGGATATAAAATTGGATTAGGTGATGTTAAATCATCGGCAGTATAAGATACATTCAAATCACCATTTGAATCAAAATACATTTTTAAGAAATGTTTATTTAAGAAATCAAATACTTTTGATGTACCTACAATTATTTCATCAGCTACCACATCTTCGGCAACTAAGAAAGCATAATTAGTAGCGTTTGGTAAACCAAATACTGCTTGTGCATAGTTAGTGGTATCGGTAATAGTGAAAACACCTGTATTAGATACCGCATCAGGGAATACTAATTTATCATTTACATTAAAAATTTCAAAATTCGTATTTAATCCTGTTACTTTATTTACAACATCATAGATAACTACATAGTTATTACCACTGTTATCTTCTAAGAATGTTATATTAGCTACAACGGCTTCATCAGTGGATGCTTCTCTAAGAATATTCTCATGGAAGTAATCACCAGTTGAAATTGAACCATTGTTATAACGCTCATAAAAATCAGAATATCTTGCTACCACACCTTCATCATTTGTAGCTAATGTGTTTTTAGTTTTAATTGCTTGTAAGTTTGGATTACCACCCACACCAATTAAAAATTCATTATCATTAACATATAAATGTAAATTACCTGTTGTGATACCTGTAATATTTGTATTAGATTTCATATCTAAAACAAATGATTTGTTCAACGCAGTTGAAGTTTCAATACTTTCGATTGCAAATGAATTGAAAGGTATTTTATTACCAACATCATCAAGCAATACTACTCTTGCATTGTTTGCAGAACTAAAGGCATTTACAAAGCTATTGAATTTTTTAATTCTACGATATTGCTCATAAATAGATGTAGATGGAACTGCGGCTGTATTTAAAAACTCATAACGATATTTATTATTACCCAAAGATGTTACTTGATAATCAACCCCAAATTGTAAATATACATAACCATTGTTATCAATTGTTACAGGAGTGTATGTTAAATCCGTAATATATTTAGGATATATTGTTGAGTTTGTTAAAGATTGGGTATAAGCATTAGATACACCAAATTCTACATAACCCAATACAATATCAGATGGTGATACTTGTGGTAGGTTAGCATTTAATAGGTTATCTACTTTTACAATATTACCTCTGCTATTTAAAACAAAAGCAGATGAATAGAAACTTGGTATAGATGATGCTGTACCGATAGGTTGAGCAGCATAATCATCGGCAACAATAGAGAAAACTTCATCAAAGTTTACACCCGATTGTCCTAAAGAAGATGTTATTTCAACTAACTGTGTGCCAAAAACACCATATGCATCATCGGTTACAGAGAATGTAAATACAGATACAGTAGGTGCAGATGAGGTAGGAACACCTGTAAAGGCTTGTGGTGTAGTTGATACTATACCATTACCACCATTAAAAGGATTGTTTAATCTACCTATAAATTCCTCTGCAAAGTGAATAGTTCTGTATTGTGGGTCTAAATTATTAGCCGATGCAAAATAGGGAGCATAACTTGTCGGACCAGTACCTAAAGAAATTACATTACCCGTTCTATCTAAAAATACTTGGTCAAAGTTTAAAACCTCTGAAATAGTATCCTTATAAGACAAGAAATCAATTTCCTGTACATTTGTAGAAGCCACTAAGCTATTTCCTATAATATCTAATAGACCTGTTGGATAATCCACATTTTCTAATAGTTCATCATTAAATGCTACAAATATACCAGTTGTGTCAGTATCTCTATTCATAACAGTTTCAATGAATATATTTCTACCATTTCTATCTAAGAAAAATGGAATCAAAGAAAGACCTTGATAAAATCCTAAAACGGTAATGTTTTGGTCTGATACAATAGCATCTACCTGTGATTTTATAAGACCTGTTGCATTGAAATAAGTTTGCCATCTTGGGTCAACAGCCAAACTTTGATAGTTTGTCCAATCACCCGCTAAAATGATAACATCTACTAAATAATCAGAAACATAATCAGTTTCATATAAATAAGCAGGTACTAAATCTTTATTTCCATACCATGTAACCAAATCTACATCAAAACCACTTCTTCTTGATTTATAGATAAAAACTGTTACATCTTTATCAGACATGTTTACTAAATTCAATACACGTTGAAATGCATTGGGGTCATCATTCACTACATTTAAGAATGATTGTTTATCTCTTTTCCAGAAAGAAGATGTATCGAAAAATCTCGAATAAGCATCTGTTCTTTTTGCATCGTTAAAATATCCTGTTGCAGTAGAAAAAGAACGATATTGTGCTTTATCTAAATTATCATCTGTATTTAAAAGATTGATAGCATAAACAGGAGAAGATTCTAACATCTTTGCAATGGTTCTGTGGAAATAAGAACCTTTCTTTTCCATGCTTCTATCAATAGTCCCATATACATTTTCTAAATCAGATAGGGTATTTAATAACACGGGTGAATTAACCGTTCCTTTCTTAGAAAAACCTAATACCAAATTCACAATACCATCCACTGTTGGGGTTTGTATCTGTGAATTATCAAATTCTTCTAAAAATATGCCCGGTCTACCGTATTTACCAAGTTGTACTCTCATATTATTAATTTTTATTATTATATATTAAATACAAAAAAGCATTTTTATTCATTTCTGATTAAATATATAGAGTATGTTAATAAAAAAATATTCAGAAATATTCGAAGATGTTCAAGAAGAACTAAATAAGAGTAGAGAAGAACTACAAAAAGATAGTCAAAGAGAAGATAATAAAGAAGATATAGAAGAAATTCAAACATCACAAGAAAAATTAGATGATGTTAGAAAAATGGTATCTGATTATAATTCTAAAAAAGGACAGATTGAAAAAATTATTATGAATGAAGATACCGATGATGATAATGTATATAAAAAAATTCAAAGATTAGTAGGGGAAAATTCATTATTATCAACGTATGTACAAAACACTTTACAGAAAAAACGTATTGATAACATGGAAGAAAAACTAAAATACTACGATAATCAAATCAAAGATTTAAAACAAAAGAAATCAAACATTGAGAAGGATTTAAAGAATAAAAAATTTAAAGCCGAAGAAAGTAAAATGATTGACTTTAAAATAAAAGAGTATTTAGACAAGAAAAGAATAATTAAAACAGACTTAGTAAAACTTGAAAAAGAAGTTTCAGATAGAGAAAAAAAGTTTGATAATCAAACTAAAAAAATGATTAGTGATGCACAAAAGAAAGTAAATGATACCCGTGCAAAATTAGAAAGTGTTTCTAAGTTTTATGAATTTAAAGTTAACTTTACTACCGATGATATTGTTCAGGCTATAAAAAAAGGTAAGAAAGTGATTGTAGAGGCATTGCCGATAGAAGATTTTGATAACGAGATACCTGTTGATATAAAAAACATAAGCGGGGATAAAGCAACAATTTCATATAATGATGAGAGTTTTATTATTGGTGTAGATGATATTATAAGGATTCTATAATTTTTTTAGGTCATAAATATAGATGTGTTTTCCTAAAGTATTAACATATACCGCCTCACCACAATTTAAAGCTGTTTTAATTTCTTGTGCAAATGGTTTTAACTCACCTTTGTACTTTGTTCTTATTGTTTTATCATGATACCTTTTACCTTTATACATTATAACTTTACCTTTATTTGTCATTCCAATATATTTAAAGTTTGTTGCTTTATATATAGTACCCTCATGTGAGTATGTGGTATCTGCATAACTTATTACCCTTTTTATATCCGTGTTTTTTCTTAACCACCTTAATGTATATCCTATGAAATATGATTCGGTGTTTTTTGGGGTTTCGTCAATACAACACAATCTTTTTAATTCAATTAAATCTTTTTCAGTTTTAGAATATTTTTTCCAAACATTAGCCATTGCTATTTTACCGTATATCATAGCACCGATAATATCACCATTTTTGTCCAATAATTTAAAGCAATAGTCCGTTGTTAAACCATTTACATTTTTAGAATAGTGCCACTTTTCTATAAAATCAACCACTTCTCTTCTATGACATAATTCGACTTTATAATTTTTTACAGAATTTTCTTTTAACATTTTAAATTGCTCTAAACGGTTTATTTTTTAAATTATCCACTAAATATACACACGGCTCATTTGATTCATATCCAATCATACAATCATCCCATACATTATTATTAAAATGGTTCTTAACAAAAGAAGAATCAAACAAATCATCCCTACCATCAAAACAAACTATACTGATTAGTTTGGCTGCTTCTTTAATAGTTTTAGCCGCCACGTAAACTCTATATCCTTTAAATTTTTGAGTTTGTAAAGTACCTTTAAATAGTTTTAAACTTTTTTTCATTTATTTTTGTATAGTAAAAGATTCTGTGTTTCTATTAATGAAATCTTTGGCTTCTTGGCTAAATGAATTATATTCTTCTTCTGTTAAGATAATTTCCCAATCCATAATACTATCAAGTTTTTGTAGTATAAAAAACTGTAAATTTGTATCAATATTTTCCATAAACACTATACTAAATGGTAAATGGTCATTACCAAATGAACTATACATCTTTATCCAGTTTTCAATGGCAGTTTTCAATTCATCATAAAACCATTTAACTGTGTCTTTAACAAGTTCAACATTCATAGTATCGAAAATTAAAAAAGCGTCATTAAGAAGATATTCAATGTATATTTTTTTATGCTCATCGGAAATATCATTATACATTTCAATAGGCATTTCAGTTTCATCTTCTTCTATACCACTTATAACAATTTGTTTAAATTCTTCATCAGACCACAAATCATTACTACTCGGAGAAAAGTCCATATCTTTTAAATTACCATCTTTATCCACATAGGCTTCATTGAAACTTTCAAAAGTTGTATTTAAGTATTTTTTATTTTTCATTACTTATTATATATTAAAACTAAAATTTAACTTTTTTGAAGTTTTTCAAAATAGCATCAATTTCGTTTCTAATTAAACGATTCTTATTATATAGTTCGGAAACTAATTTATCATTACGAACCAATTCATCGGTTAATTCTTTAATTTTATTAAAATCAGGTGAATTTTCTATTTCTTTATTGTATAAAGGCTTAATATCGAATCTATTAGCACCTGTTTCTGTACCATCATCAAAAAATAATCTATTACCAATCTTTTTGATTACTTTTATTTTTTTGAAGATGTTTCTATAACTTGCGATTTCATAATATTCATCACCATCAATATCCGAAGATTGATAATTATCAATTGCTTTTTCAATGGACTGAATTTTGTTTGATTGAAATGTTTTGTTTTTATAATCGGATGAATTTGCAGTAACATCACAATAAAACTCTCCGTTTCGCGTTACATAAATGTCTACGCCTTTGTAATTTTTAACTAATACCATATTTTAATTATTTGGGTAATCTTACCATGCTCTCTCTGAACTCGTAACCTTTATAATTTTTAAAATCGAACTGTTTATAAAATTTAACTAATCTTGTTTTTGAACCTCCAAAATCAGAACTCGGTGTTAATGCGATTCTAAGTTTATGTTCATCTGCAAAATTACAAATTTCTTCCATAATTTTTGAACCAATACCCATTCCTCTGTTTTTCTTGTCTAAAACAATTTTGCTTAAAATAATAACATCAGATGATTTTGAGTAATATAAAAATAAATCAACATTGTATCTTGCTTCAATATCTTTCATCAAATCATCAACCATATTTGATAGATTGTTATAATCTTTTACTGATGTGTGTATATGTTTCATTTTAATTTGTTTTTTTCTTCATTTGATTCGTACCACATTTTATGTATCACTCCTTTTAAATCCAAACTATAATAGTCAGGATAAACTAAGCCCTCTACATACATACAAGCAGTACGTGTTTGTTTATTTTTTAATTTTACCAACGCTTTACTAATTGATTTACCTTTACAGATTTTATCATCAACTACTAAAACTCTTGAAAATTTAACCGGAATACTATCTATTTCAGAGTATGTAAATAATGGCTTTTCTAAAACGTTGGACATATACGCTCCCAAAATCCAACCACTTCTTTTTAAAGCCACTATACAATCAAAATCAAAATCAATACTTCGAACCATATTTAACATATCATCGTAGTATTGTATGTATGAAATATATCTTTCTTTGCTCATTTTTTCAAATTAATATGGTTGTATTTCCATAAACGTTTTATGAAATTTTGTGAGTTCCTTATCAGACATCATAGCAATAAGAAAACAAATTGTTGATTTGTTTGCTTTTATGTACTCTGCATGTTTATAAATCTCTTGAACTAATTTAATTCTTCTCATTTTAAGTTTCATTTAATTTTCATCCAATCAAAAAATTCCTCTATCGAATTATTTACCGCATAACCATGACAACAATTTAAACTTGATAGTAGTGCTTCGATATGATAATGATTTTTCCAAGGTTTTTGTTTATACTCACACACAAAAATCTTATGATATGACTTATAATCATAGCAATAAGTACTAATCACCCAACCATATTCATCAAAACTTTCTACATCTTCTAATAATTTATTATTAAATTTTGTTTTAACTTTTTTTGCAGACAAAAATAAAAAAGTACCTCGATGAAATTCATCAACGGATACTTGAAAAAAATCATCTAATATGAAGCGTGTATTACGCTTAGGTAAACTATTCATAATTTATACTAATCCCATGTTTTCCATTTCTTTAATTGCTGCATAATGGTTAAATGCTTTATTTCCCGCTTCAATTTGTATGAATTTATCTTCACCTATGAAAATCGAAAGATAATATTCCTTTGGTAGCATAAAATTAAATTCACTGTTTTTATCATATAACCTGTAAACTCCACCCATATGGTGAATTTCTACATTATCAAAATCAATAAAAGCCTTAACCCTATCAGAGAAAGATACTTTTGCTATTTGTATAATCTGTTCTTTTGTCATTTTTACTCAATTTTCTTTACAGTATAATCTATTATCACCTTGTTTAATTTTTTAGATTCAATTTTTGCTTTTTCATACGCTTCATTTCGAGTTTTAGCTTCTACAACGAAATCAAATCGCATTAGGTTTTTAATATCTTCTTCGGTTTGTCCTTTCTTTTTTCTTTTTGGATACTTTGTAAAGTCAAACCCTTCAAAATAATATTTTTTACTAGGAACATCTACCATTGTACATAATTCAACTAATAAATCATGCTTAGATGAATCTTTACACCACTCACCTTCAAACCCAATAGCATCGTTATAAGAAACACTCACCTCACTATACGGATTATTTAAATTTGAATAATCAAATAAAGACACTTTTAAATCATCTCCATATCCATATCCAAATCGAATATTAGATATTAGTAAATATCTTTTAATGCCTGTATCTGTATATAAAATTAGATACTTACCACTAAACTTTTCACTGATGGTTCTTCTCACGAAAACGGCTCTCTCACATTCACCACCATATAAGTCTGATTTGGCTCTACCCAATTTACTTAAAATATCAAAAAATTTTCTAACTTTTTCTTGATTAAATAGTAATGTTTCCATGTTTTAATTAATTTAGAATACAAAGATAGTAAGAATTTTTTAATTTACCAAATTTATTGTATAGAAATTAACATGAAATAAACATTCGTCTAATCATTAGTATTGATATGGTTATGCGAATATTTATTGTTTTGATATTGCGTATAAAAACGAGTTATATGCAATGCTACGTTTGTGATTCGTATTAAGTTTTGTGGTTATATTCTTTTTGTTTTATTTTTTTTCTCCCACCGCACAATTATAAATCAATAAGTTTTACTTGTCCATATTTATCTTGCATTAAATTATCACCGTGAAAATCCACATAATTAAACCCAAGTGCTTGTTTGTATTCTTGAAACGCTGATTGAATATCATTAATAAAAGTTTCATAATCACTATAATTTTCATAAAACCATTTTAATTTATCAACATATTGTTTTTCTGAAATATTATCAATATCTGTATCTTCCATCAATTCTTCTACCTTTAAATAAAGGTCATCACGTAAATTATCTTCCAACCAAACATCTAAACCATCTTCATCATTAGCGTAGAATAAATAATCAATGCAATCTATGATGTTTTTTTTCTTCTTGTGAAATTGGTAATAAAACTTCCATAACAACACAATATTTACCATTGATTTTCCTAACATCATAGACTGTCGGTAAATAATCATAGTATTCATCTATAAGTGCTGAATAATCACCAACCATTTCATTTCGTATATTTAACGCAAAATCACCTTTGTTTGTGTTTATTTTATATGTTTTACTATAATCACCACTACCTAAATCAGTAATATTATTCACTACAATATTATTTTCTTTAAAGTATTGTAGATATTCTTCATCGTGATTTAATTGTTCATTCAAATATTCACGTATAGTGGTCGCTATAAATTTTCTTAAACCTTCGTTTTGTTCCATATTGTTAAATAGTTTTATTCTATATATAAATATTCAAATTTTAAATTTTCACCCACAAAAAATAAAACAAAAAGATTCAGTTCTTCGTAGGTAGTTTCGTAGTTAAATTTCCGCACTGCATATAACAAGGTGTATAAGAAAGTTTGCTACCAAGTTCAGTGGTAATTTGAAAGTTCATCTAAGCAAACCTTCTCATACACCCAAGCGTTAGGCACAATACTACATTATCGTTTCAAATTAAGTTCTTTTAGAAAAACTTTTTAAAAATTCTCCACCGCATATTTTTTAATATCTTCACAAACTTTTGATATAAGATTGCGATTATAATGAACTATATCATAATCATCATAAGATAATAATCTTGTGTGTTCAATACTCATTATACCACTCGCCCCATAACCACCACCAATTTGTTGTGTTCTTGGATTATTTCTATATACACCAATACTGTATTTATATCCTTCCATTCCACCATATGGTGATTTTTGTAAAATTGCGTGAACAACAAGAATTAATGTATCATTTTTTAACATCTCTTTATACATTAATCTATTATCACCCTTATCAGTTATTTCACCATCACCAATTAGTTTAAGAGATTCTTTGAGTGCATTTACACCACCTTTACGCTCACTACCATAGTGAAATTTTATCCAATTATCCTCATTATATTCTGGTTCGTATTGTTTTTCATATTTTCTGAATAAATTACTTATTGCAAAATCTTTAGTTAAATCTACACTTTCATTCAAAAACTCTCTTATAGTAGTTTTAATGAAGTTCTTTATTTTTTATCTTGTTCCATATTATTAAATAGTTTTATTCTATATATAAATATTCAGAAATTAAATTTTCCACCACACATTTTTAAAAAGTTTTTTATTATCGTTCCAAATTAACATTCTACCTAATTAAACCGTACTGTGTATAACAAGGTGTATAAGAAAGTTTGCTATAAAGTTCAGTGGTATTTGAAAGTTTATCTAAGCAAACCTTCTCATACCCCATCCGTTATCTGTTATTTGGAATCTTATCTCCGTTTTCTAAGCAGAATTCCATCGCTTTTAAATCAGAAAGCCATTTTAAACCATTTGGATTTTCAACGTGAAGAAGCCCATTAGTCCTGTCGTACATAAGCACTTTGCAAACTACTCTTTCATCCCAATACATTCCGTGAATGTCAAGCTCGTTGTTTAATCCACAAGTGCTTTTCAACTTGCAGAAACTTTCTGTTAATTTCTGATATTCATATAAAGTCATAATGTTCAATATTTTTAAGTGTTCATTCCTGCTGAACATTCGATTTTGCTGAACAAAACAGCAGATAACATAAGATTGGCAAGATTGGGGCTGAATGGCTTCGATTGATGATTTCGTTTCCGAAATCCCCAACCTCGCCAATCTTCCGACCGTTAACCGCTATTTAAACTCAACTTTGTGTATAATTGAATCTTTGTAAACGATTGGAAATTTTAAACGTGCTAAAGTATGATAAGAAAAACCAAACTCTAAACATAACTTTTTAAAATTACCTCTTACTACTGGCGGTTCGTTTTGCTTTAAAAGTACTATTGTGTTTTTTCGTTGCATATTAGGTTTTTTAAATGTTTTTTACTACATACATCTCTCCATCTATCAACATGACCTTTTTCTGAAATTACTATACCAATTTGAAAATAAGGCAATCCATTATTTTCTGTGAATATAGCTCTAAAAATTTTTTCTTTTTTGTGAAGAACATAGTTTATTTTTTTTGTTTCTTCAAAAAACCATTCTTTTTTCTCAACAAAACCTAATTAAAAAATATCTTGCAAAATCATTTGTTCATTATTTTTAATCGTTCATTGTAACTGAACATTATTAAAAAGTTGAACAAGGATTAAATTTCCTCATTCAACTCGTCGGCTTTATCACAAGCTAAGTCAAAATTCATAGACTTGAATACTACTTTAGCATCCTTGTCTTTGCGTGTTATTTCACGCATATCTTGCTCATCAAAAACGTAAGCAGAAGAACCATCGAAAATTACATAATGTACTCCCATAATAAAGTGTTTTTGAATTTGCCAGCAATATGCCTTCCTTAATTCTTCTACAAATATACGACTTATTTTTGATACTGCAAAATAAAATTACAATTATTTTTAAAATTTATGTAAAAACAGCGGTTAACAAGTGTTTTGCTCTATTGTGCCGAAAGTATTTTGTGGTTAGGCACAACTGAAGCAAAACACTATACGTTATAGGCAAATGCTAACAGACTGCTCCGAAAGAAATTTACCGATATAATTTTGCTTAATTGCCTCATCGCATTCAATGTATAATCCTTCCGTATTCCAATTTTCTAAATCATTATTTGAGTAGTTAATCGGAAAGTAATCGCAAGTGGGCTTTGATTCTTCAATTACCCAAACGCATTTTTTACCTTTCTCAATTTGAACTGTATGCAGTTCACACGCTTTCATTATTACTGTTTCTCCAGCAACGTGTTTCTTGTTTGAAATCTGTTTTAAACCTTGTTCTCCCAAATATTCAAACCCACCTTTACCATTTAATATGTGGCTATTCCATAGAAACTTTTTAAACACATCTCCATCATTATCTAATTCGTAAAGTGGGTTAAACAACTCCCGCACTAATATGTATTATTTAATCATATTTAAAGATATTTGAATATGATTAATACATACTTAGAATCTCTACAATAAGATTCATTTTTTCTTTCTT
>ERZ869929.311-NODE-311-length-33191-cov-4.950779_pt1 | contig 33191 bp, 48 predicted proteins | sample MGYA00579312_ERZ869929 | MGnify/ENA primary metagenome ERZ869929 (study PRJEB32216, sample SAMN09231818) | wastewater metagenome | place: USA: Maryland | collected 2016-08-09 | study: EMG produced TPA metagenomics assembly of the PRJNA472060 data set (Reclaimed... | reverse complement strand
CGCGTGGCGCGCCTGGAGTTATGCGCTAAAGAATCGCCGCGTAAGGATGAGTTATATCTAATGGTCGCAAAATTCAAACCCGTTCTCCCGAAGGCTCTGCCAAAAAAGGTTTTTGACTTGGCACTCAAAAACGCTGCGAAGGATATGGAGCAAAATATCAAGGGAGATTTCGAGCATGAAACCTCATGGTGGAAGACCCCGCCGACGTTCGATTCGAAAATGAGCGTGAGAAGTGGCGAGGCAAAAGTAACGGTCTATACCGAAAATGAGGTTTTCAAATTCCTTGACGAAGGCACGAAAGCACACTTCATCCGCCCGGTACGCGCAAAGGTTTTGCATTGGGTTGCTCCCGACGGTGAAAACGCATTTTCAAAAGGTCACATGGTTAGCGGAATCAAGCCGCGAAAAATAACGGAAAAAGTCGAAAAGAAAAACGTCAAATTGATGAAGGAAGTTTTCCGTTATTACTTGAATGAGGCCGTTGCTGTTTCAGGACACATGGTGAAAAGATGAAAAGCAATATAAGTGAAACGGTAAGAGTCAACGTCATTTCGATCAAAGGCGAGTCTATCCTTGTCCAGTATGAGGAAGGCGGCACACTTCTCAGGCGATACATCCCGGCGTCGAAATTGTCCATCCTGAAAAACGACGCGACGCATGGAGTCGTTTCAGTCGAAGTACTCAGGCACGCGATCCCCTACGGATACCCCTGGGAGGACGTTGAACTGACTTTCGACCAAATCAAATTTGCAAACGAGCTACGTAACCTCGGAATATGGACGGCTGCGGACGCTCTCAAAAATCCTAATGGATTATGGTCTGCCCTGCGGGCTGCGCTGGCAGATACGTTATCGAAAATCCTGGTGGAAGCCAGGACAGAAATAAGGAGAAAATAACTATGCCTACAACAAACGCTTTCACCACACGCGACGGCGCATTGTGGATTCAGCCCGACGGACCAAACACCGAGGTCTATTTTCTCGGATGTCATGACCTCGGCGACATCTCGGAGAACACTGGCAGCATCGAACTCCTGCGCTGTATGGATAAAAAAGGCGGCTGGAAAACCGTCGGCTCCTTGAAGTCTCCGCCCGATCCTGTCACCACGTCCATCGAAGGTTTGACCTTCGCCACACGCGATTGGCTTGAAAAAATCAGTTGTGACTTTACACTGTTTTCCATGCAGCGTACAGGTGGAGAGCCGGACATTTTTACAAACTATGTCCGCGCCCTTGTTCTCAAAAATGCCCGCGTGAGCACCATTACCGACAAGGCGATTGTGCATCACGAGGAGGAAACGGGAAGCACCCAGGCGCGTGACATCGAAGCATATCCGCCCGTCATCCGCACAGGCACATTGACCGCCCGCCGCGAGACCACATCGGAAACGCTGGCACTCAATGACGTTCATGCTTATTCCGTTCTCAATTGCTTGACCGGCGTAAAGCCCGGCGATCAGGTTGTAGCATGTGCGGCCTCGTCCGCATATACCGGCAACGTCCAACAGACGCTTGACGCGGGTACTACATGGGCAGCCCTCGCCACCGACCCATTCAGTGCGGGCGAAAACATGATGTCGATTGTCGCTTTTGCGATTTCAGACACCGTGACCCGCATCCTCGTAGCGCGTGAGGCTCCCGCCGGCGCACAGGGAGAGGTCGCGTATAGTGACGATAACGGCGCGACATGGACAACCGTAAATATCGGCGGTGCAACCGCTGGACATGGCGCGGTTGACAGTGGCGCACTCTTTGCACTTGACCAGTCACACATTTGGCTGGCCTCTGCCGGCGGCTATATCTATTTCAGCAATGACGGCGGGGCAACATGGACGGCGCAAACATCCGGCACACTGACCACCGAAGATTTACACGCGGTTTCCTTCGCTGATGAAAACTACGGTATGGCAGTTGGTAAAAATGACGCCATCCTCTACACCTCCGACGGCGAAACATGGGAAGCTGCGACAGCAACCGGCGGCGGGGATGACCTCTACACCGTAGCACCTTCGGGCAATTTCTGGTGGATTGGAACCAGTGGCGGCGAGATGTATTATAGCCGCGACGAAGGCACGACTTGGACGGCCCGCACGTTTTCAGGCTCCGGGACAGGCTCCATTGATGACATTGCTTGGGCAAATGAGCTTGTCGGATACGCGGTCTATAACAGCGCGATTACTGTCGGCTCGATCCTCGTCACCATCAACGGCGGCTATTCATGGAAGGCCATCACCACCCCATCCAATGACGGACTCAGCGCCCTTTCGGTGGTTGACACCAATACCGTTTATGCGGTGGGTGACACCGAAAGCGGTACCGCAGTCATTATTAAGGTGACTTGGGACTAAACCATGAGCGACAATAAAACTTTCACGTCCACCAAAGGCGTGATTATCGCACTGAAGCCCGTATCGCAATTCAAGATCGACTCATTGCGAGCCGCAAAAGATGAAATCCCTGCCCCCACCTATACGGCAAAGGTGGTGGGCGGGGACTCATTCGAGTATCCGCTTGACGAGGAGATTGCCCGCAATAAAGGACGCCTTGACGAGTGGAGCGAATACAAAGCCAAAGTAAACCGCGCTGAAACCGAACACGCCAAGAAGTTTTTGGAGTTGTTGATTTGGGAAGGCGTGGACGCTGAAATCCCCGGCGAAGGCTCGGACTGGCAAAAGACCTCTGAGCATTTCGGGATGAAGTTACCCGACAATCCCGTCGAGCGAAAACTTGTCTACGTCTACAACGAACTGCTTGGCACTCCCGAAGATATAGGCGACCTGGTATCCGCAATTATGTCTGTCAGCAAGATCGACGAGGAGGCGGTATCCAAACTCCGCGAATCCTTTCGGGCTGGCATACAACGGAAGACCAATAAACCTCTGCCCAAGAAACAAAAGCAGATGGAAAACGAATAGTCAGACCTATAACGATCTTGAAGTTGCCCATTTCTGGAACTTGAAACCGTCCGAGTTTTGGGAGTGCTCGGACGGTGACAAACTTTACATGACCGCATACATGCTATCTCATTTCGAGATGCGAGCCGTTGAGGATTACGAGATGCAAAAGAAAATGGACGAAGTAAAGAGGAAAAATGGCAGATAATCAAATCGGTCTCGAAGCCATTTTTGACATGCTGGGATTCAATGCCGGCGCGGATGAATACAACAGCAAGATAAAAGACCTGTCATCCGAAACAAACTCCGCCTCGTCTTTTATGTCCGACGCATGGACGGGACTCGCGGCGGTTGGTGAGGTCGCATTCGCGGCCATTGCTGCGGGAGTCGCGGCTCTTACCGTCGAACTAGGACTCGCGGCGAATGCGGCAATGGACACCGAAGAAGTCCTGACGAAAATGGAGTTCATCGTTGATAATGTCGGAGAAAGAACCGGAGTCGCGTCTGAGGATGTTCTTGCTCTCGCGGACGGCATGTCAAAGATTTACCCGATTGATGATGAGGTTATCGCGCAAGCGGCGGCAATGGGATTGACATTTGACGGAGTAAATAAAGATAACCTCCAGCCACTTCTCGAAGCGTCTGCGGATTTGGCGCAATGGACAGGCAAGGACTTGCCGGCAACTATGAAATCTCTATCACTTGCCATTTCCGATCCCGAAAAAGCGGCGCGGCTATTGAAAGAAGCAAATATAACCCTGACAGACTCCGAAATGGACGTTTTAAAAGGATTCAAAGAAACAGGCGACAGCGCCGGCGCGACTCAATTCCTGCTTGAACAGTTGCGCAAAAAGGGAATTCTTGGACTCGGGACTGCGATGGGTGAAACCGCAAAAGGGAAACTTACTATCATGCAGACCGCTCTAGGAAATCTGCAAGAGTCTTTAGGCACCGGACTGCTTGACGCGATGAAAGGCGTATTCGACAAAATTACTGAGTTTGCAAATAACCCGAAGGTCATCGGATTTTTTACCGAAGTCGGGGCAAGGATTGGAGAATTCGCAAGCGCGATAATTGACAAAATGCCGTCGATTATCAGCGTCATTGAAGATATGGTCAATTGGTTCGTCAATAACAAGGCTATCGTTGTCGGAGTCCTTGCTGCCATTGGAGTCGCTATGGCTGTTTTTGCTGCCACGTCAATCAGCGCGGCGGTATCAGCCGCAGCCGCATTCGCTCCCGTTATCGCGGTTATGGCAGTTGTGGGCGCGGCGGTTGCCTTGCTTTATCAGGCTTGGCAGGAGGATTGGGGAGGAATCCGAACCGCAGTGCTTGACGCATGGAAGCAGGTAAAGCCCGTATTCGACAACCTGCAAAAATGGCTTGCGGTCAATGTACCAAAAGCGGTCAAGGCGCTTTCCGCCTATTGGACAGGCACATTATTGCCGGCGATAAAATCCACCTTCGAGTGGATCGCAAAAAACGTGATCCCCATTTTGGTGGACATTGTGTTATGGCTTGGCGATAATGTCCCAAAGGCAATCAAGGCAGTCAGCGGCTATTGGACTGGCACACTCTTGCCCGCACTGAAAGCCGTTTATGATTTCATTCAAAAAGTGATCGAGGTTTTCAAGACTGTTGCAACCGTCATTGTCAATGTGGTTGGGGCAGCGGTAAGGACAGTTTCAGCGGTTTGGACGGGCGTTCTTTTACCGGCAATCACGGCGGTTTACAACTTTTTCAAGTCGTACATCATGCCGGTGCTTCAGGCGGTTGCAAACCTGATAAGCGCGGTGCTGGGCGTTGCCTTGCGCGTGCTGGCTGGCTTATGGCAAAACGTCCTATTGCCCGCCCTTTCATCTGTTTATAACTTTCTTGCCTCATATATCACGCCTGTATTCAATTCGGTTGCAAGCGTGGCGAATGGGGTATTGGCTGGAGCAATCCGCACGCTTGCGGCTGTATGGCAAAACGTGTTTCTCCCAGCCGTCAATGCGGTAAAAAACGTCCTGACTCCCTTTGCCTCATTCCTATCCGGGACGCTTTATAGTGCCTTCAACGGAATCAGAAACATAATCCAGTATGTTGTCGATAAGATAAACCAGCTTGCAAATTCGCTTCGTAACCTGACGCTCCCCGATTGGTTGACACCGGGATCCCCGACCCCCTGGGAATTGGGCTTGCGCGGTATCAATGCGGAAATGGCGAAACTTGCCGGCGCTTCCCTGCCCGCCATGAAAATGCAACTTGACGTTTTGCGCGATGTGGCAAGCGGCGGGACCCGCCCGGTGGTATCCAACAGCGTGACGGATTCCTCACAACGCACGACGAATTATTTATACGGCGCACAGTTCAACGTCAACAGCCAAACCAATATGATTCAGGCTTTACAAGGATTATAGGCATGAGACTTATCCCCAGTAGCTTCAATGGATTTCTATTCCAACAGACAAACCGCGTCGCGTCCGACTGGCAGGTTGCTTACGACTGGACAATCGCCGGCATTGGCACAAACAATATCCAGCGTTCCCAAAACTTCCCGGCCTATGCCGCGAAATCCTACACGGGAAACGTAAAAGTGATCACGGTCAATATGACTGACGTTGATTCAGACCGTGACCCGCTTGTAATTGCAATGGACATTTTCGGCGGGAATCAGCATCAATTGATTTCAAAAGACCAATTCGGGCGGTCATGGTACGTGAATGCTATTTGTATCGGATTGAATGAGGAAGGCGCATCCGATACTACCTCGACATTCGGCGCGGTATTTGAAATTGATGACCCGGTGTGGAAAAAATTGGAACCGTCAACAGCCACAATCAACGTGAGTGGGACGGGGACGGGGACATTGACGACCATCGGGAATCAACAGGCATTGCCGACCATCGAAATCACGCCTGTTGCAGGAAGTGGCGACGGCTTTCAGTTTCAGCGATTCATTCAGGTGATCAACAATAGCGCGAACGCCCTGACGAGTCTCCCGCTTAATCTCACGGGCGCTGGGTTGGATACTGCCGCCATGATTGCGGACAATTCAAACAAGTGCAAGGTGAATGTTGTCGGCGGTATCGATGACAGCGTGGCGACCATTCCCTACGATACGGTAACGGGCACAATTCCATCATCCGGCTTGATTTACTGCGGCACGGAACAAATCAAATATACGGGCAAGACCGCGACAAACTTCACAGGATGCACGCGGGGCGTGAATGGAACGACAGCGGCGGCGCACGCCGATGATGCGGTAATCTATGTTTCACACATTGCGGCGGATGGAAATGATGTCCGCATTTATGTTGACGGCGTTGAGGTCAAGCGATGGTTTTATGGTATCAATACTGCAAACACAAAAATCTGGATTAACTGGACACAACCCGCAAATAGCGACATGACGCTGGGCGCGGATATTGCCGGCGCCGGCGACGTTGCCACAATCACCATCGAAAACACGTCAGGCAATGTAACCAATATTGCGCTTATTCCCACGACTGGCAACGTCCTGATTGGGAGCGAAATCTTTGTTTATACCGGCGTGAATGTCGCCGGCTTGCAATTGACAGGATGCACGCGGGCAAGCCGCCAAACATCCGCCGGGGCACACACGACAGGCGACGCAATAAAGTTCGTGACCCATGATGTGTATATGTATTATGGTTATGTTGACATTACTCCCTATGTTGTGGATGACACCAACAAGCCAATTATCAAACTAACCTCGACAAATACCTCATGGATTTTTGAGGAATTTGGTGATGGCTTATCGATGACCGGCGGTGGAAACGCAGGTCTAAGAACAGGAACATGGTACAAATTAACCCCGAATACTTACGTTTATTATTCTAAAACAGGATACGGAAACCCAGTAGACCCCTGGGAGTGTGTAGGGATTCAAGCCACTACTGGATTCGGTTTTTATCATCCATGCGGCATCACGGAGGTTACGGCGTCAGGACAAAAATATAAAAAAACTTCTTCGTATGCTTGGGCGACAATTACGTTTGAAAAAAGCGCAGACGGAATCGCATATACTGTTGTCTGGACTGAGGCCGCGCCAAGTTCAACAAATACATGGGAGGCACTTTCTGCTCATACAGCCGTATCTCTTAGCGGAACATATTACTACATCAAAATTGTTGGCACAAACTTTGGGGCTGCCCCCCTTTATTCGGCGCACGAATTCGACGATGTAACCCTTACAATAGATACAACTCTTGTACCAACAATTACAATCGCAGACGAGTTTGGTGTTTATCCGCTTAATGCCACGTTGACAAATACCACAACCGGCGAGTCAATGACTGTTGCTCTTGTTACCGAAACTGGCAAAGCATTGACCATTGATACCGCAGAAAAGACCGTCACGCTTTATGACGGCTCGAATCAAATCAATGCAATCGATACCCCGGTGCGCGCCGAATGGTTTAGGTTGCTTCCCGGTGCGAATGCAATCAGCATCACCGAAGCCGGCATAATCCAGGTTGTTTTCACTTGGGAAGACAGGACTTTATAAAATGACATTTCCAACAACCGGCATACTTGATAATTTCAACCGCACAGACGCCAACCCGCTTGACGGGAGTTGGGATAACCGCTTTCGGACTGACAGCGATTTGAAAATTGTGTCAAATCAACTCGCGGCGTCAAGGGCTGGGTATTGGTGTGGTGGCAGATACAACGCTGCAACCTATGGCGCGGACTGCGAAGTTTACGCGAGTATTCCAGTTGCGGGAAATATCACATTGGGCGCGAGAATGGATGCGGATTTATCTGCGCCTGACGGATACTATATCCAATATGACAACTCAACACACGTTTTACGGATAAGAAGACTTGCCAACAACGTTGGAACGACACTCGGCGCGGATATAGGTTTGACAATTTCGGACAACGATAAACTTGGCATGTCAGTTGTGGGAACAACGATCACGGCATGGAGGTATACAAGCGGAGCATGGTCGGAATTAGGGTCAAGGACAGACTCAACGTACTCCGCTGCTGGATACCTGTCGATTGAAATTTACGAAACAACCATCAGAATTGATGATTTTGGCGGTGGAACGGTTGTAACCAGTGCGGCAGTTCCCGTTTATATGAATCAATACAGGCAAAGGAGAAAATAAAATGGCAAGAGAATTGAAAACAAATACAGCCGTTATGGTTTGCGTGGGACCGTTCTTTGACAAGACCGACGGCGTGACGCCCGAAACTGGACTGACGGTTGCGAATTGTAAAATCACGGCGATTGCAGAGACAGACGACAACAGCGCACCGACGATCATCCTCGACAACGTGGCAGGGGACGATGCAACGAATACGCTGGCGCATATCACAAACGATGATGCGGGGTATTACTCATTGAAATTGACCGCAGCGAATCTGAACAGGCTGGGACGGTTTAGCGTTGCCATTTTAGACGCGGCAAACCATTGCCCCGTGTTTCATGAATTTGAGATTATTACGGCGAATGCCTATGACTCCAAGTATTCAACCGCAACCCGCTCAGTGGATGTTGTCGCCATTTCTGGCGATACAACCGCAGCAAATAACGCGGAATCATTTTTCGATGGCACAGGCTATGCGGGAACAAATAACGTGATCCCGACTGTAACAACCCTGACAGAACTCACGGCGGCGGTTGCGGATAGCGTGCCAAGTGATGGATCAAGGCCAAGTATAGCGCAAGGCGTTTTGATGCTCACTCGTTTACTTATGGAAAAATCCGTAAGTGGAACGACCGTCACAGTCAAAAAAGAGGACGGCGCTACCACGTCCATGACGTTTACGCTTAATGATGGAACGTCACCGACTTCGATTACAAGGGCTTCATAGTGGCTGATATAAACCAGATTATCACTCAGGGAATTGGCACGCCGTCAGGTATATCTTTTTACCTGCTCGGAGGTCTTGGGGTTTCCCCAATTATTCCAACCCCGGTGATTCCGGAGGTTTTTAGCGCCTCGCGCATCCGGTTATACAATCGCGCTGGGTCATTAATCTATGAGGTATCCGCCCCATCATTTCGTGAATGGATACTAAACGACATCGGCAATGCACAATTTGAAGTAAAGGCCGCCGGGCTTGAGGATTACATTGAATTTGGAAATTACATCACCATCGAACACACAAAACTCGATACCTGGGTCGGCGTGATTGTCCCACCTCGTACATGGTCCCCTAATCGAATCACCGTCAATGCGAAATCTGCCATGTGGTTATTTGCCCAGCGCGTCGGCTCGTACACTCAGGATGTTGTCGGGTCATGGGGACAGGTATTCACCCAGGTTCTTGGTATTGTCAACTCCGCAGAAACAACCCTGTTGCAAATGGGGACATACGATGATGGTATCTCATACAGCTCCACCGTCGATATGTCCAACGTTCACACATACCTGCAAAGGGCGCTCGCACAGGCACAGACCCGACTCGACTTCCGCCCCGTTGTCACAAACGGGAAACTGACCATCTATGCCGACATGAAACCGACTCTTTATACATCCTCCTCCCTGCGGTTGGAGGAAGGATTGAACATCAAAGACAATGCTTCGATACTCGTCAATCAGGGTGAAATTTATAACGATGTGACGGTACTCGGAGTCGGATTGGAAGATTCCGAAAAATATACAGCAAGCGCATCTGACGCGGCTTCCATTGCAAAGTACGGGCGGCGCCAAATCCTATTTTCGGAGGGTCAATCACAGTCGGACGTTGACAGGCTGGCAATTGTAAGGCTGGCGCAATATGCCTATCCGCGCAATACGCTTGCCTTGACCGCTGCGGACGTTGGCAGCACGCTTAATGAGGTAAGAGTCGGTTATAGCGCGGAAGTGCTTTTGCGGTCTGTTGGCTATCAAAGCGGGACACTCGGATTCGGTACCACGCAATATATCCGCGTCGTTCAATATGATGATAAAACAGGCGAGGCGGCTTTGGTGTGCGAGGAGGCGGAATAATGGACGATAAATTTGCGGCGCGATTTTATGAAGATAATCTCCTCGTTCGCTTGAAGCGGGCGGAGGATAATATTGCGCTTTTGCAGAAGCTCGGAATCGCGCTCCAGACCATTGACAACCGAGTCTGTTCATTTGATACAAAAATTGGGCTTGTCCTGTCCAATAATGGCAGTGATGCAAATAATGACATTGACATCGCGGCGGGGTATTGCCGCAATAGTGCGGACACGGAAAACATTGTTTCGACTACTGCGGCCACAAAACAGCTTGACGCGGCTTGGGCGGCTGGGACAGGCGCAGGCGGTTTGTTTTCAGGGTCTAAGGCAAATTCGACATGGTATCACGTTTTTGTCATTATGGATGCCAACGGTGGAATTGATTGGGGATTTGATACCAGCGTTACGGCGGCAAATAAACCGACGGACTATATATATCATAGGCGAATCGGATCAATTCGCACGAACTCAAGCGGAAATATTATTGCATTCAAGGAATACGCAAGTCGCGTTATGTGGACAGCTTCCGTGCTTGATTTGAATGGCGGCAATCAAACGTCCCCAACATCTTTTACCGCCACAGTTCCACCGGGGCTAAAAGTATGCGCTATCGGAAACGGGCAAAATGGTTCTGCCGGCAATGCAATTTATATTTTCGATCCGGATAACGCCTCCGCGAATTTTGTCTCTGCTTATGGGGCCGGGTCTGTTGTTGTCCCTGGAAATCAAAATATATTATCAAATGCAAGCTCGCAATTGCGGTATTATGTTAGTGGTGGAGTCGGAAGTTGGTATACATACGGATGGGAGGAGTTATGGCAAATATAAAATCAAAAAGGAATTATCAATGATGCCATACACAATAACCGACAGGGAAGTGATTATTATTATCGCGGTTGTTTCGGCGCTTTTCTTTGCATACCGCAAGCAATGGGAAAATGTCATTACCCGTCTGGTGCTGGCTGTGGTTTATTATCTATCCGTGACGAATTCCATTGAAAGCGCGGCGGCTTCCATGTTTCTTATCCGTTGGAGCATTCTCCTATTGTTATTTATAGAGGTTGTTTTCAGTGTGTACGTTATCGCTGATAAAATCAAAAAAACGAGGAAACTATAATGACGACTGACCCAATTGCATTAATAGCAGGAATCGTATCGGTTATCGCGGTGATCGTCACGCTGATTACCGCCGCAACATCGGCAAAGTCAACCGCCCTGGCGAGTTTGCAGACGGTTGTCGATACGCTGCGGCGTGAACTGGAAAAGCAGGAAAAGGACATAAAGCTATTGAGGGGGGAACTTGCCAAAGAGCGCAAATTACGCATGGCATACGAGGATTACATACAGGCGCTGATCCTACGGATGCGCGAGGCGTCCATTGAACCCCCCAGCATTGCAGACTATCTCAAGGAACGTGACGAGTACAACCCGATTCACTCGATAGAATAATATAGATTATGACAATCAAACCAATGCACGATTACGACAAGGTTTTCGAGCAATGTGTCGCGCTGTTGAAAACTGGCATCAAGCCAACATGGTATGAACTCAGCAAGGAAACCGGGGTAGCCCGGTCAAGCCTTCAAAATATATTCCGCAGTAAAGATGTTGAACATCCCCGTGATGTTATTGGGAATCCGTCCTATGAAGTAAATGGGATACCTACCTATGAAAAAGCGGAGGACGGGGACACGCTGAAACATACAATCGATGGTATCTATGATGAATATATAAGCGTCTCTGTCAGTGGGCAAATCAAGACGCCCGAAGATTTGATAAGGGTCTGCCAAATTGACACCGAAAAATATATCATCCTTCCGCCCGAAGTCAGAAAATGGGACGTGACAATCAAGCTGCGGAGCGAACACGGCGATGATAGGGTTGTAATTGTCCCTCAAATTTACATCTCCCTGAAAACGATTGCGCGAAACCCGGAGCCGATAAAACCGGTCATTCGTCCGATTGAAATTCAGCCGATAAAGTTACCGCCGCGCAAAAAACAGCATGGAAAAATCAAGCGGGCTTTGATTGTCCCTGACGTTCACGCGGGTTTCAGGCGTAGAATCCACACACAGGAATTGACGCCGTTCCACGACAGGCGCGTACTCGACATCGTTTACCAGTTGCTTCAATCGTCAGAATTCGACTCCCTTTATTTTATCGGTGATTGTCTTGACTTTTCGGAGTTCACGACGAAATTTACCATAGAGCCAGAGTTCTACTTTACCACCCAGCCGGCCTTGATCGAGTGGTCCTGGTGGTTATCACATTACAGGGAGGTATTTTCGGGCGAAATCAAGCAGCAGGAAGGAAACCACGACAAGCGGCTGGAGCTAATGATTATCAATGCGGCGCACGCGGCTTATGGCTTGCGGGCGGTTGACGAGTTGGAGTTACCGCCGTCACTAAGCGCCGAAAAACTTCTTGCACTTGACACCCTCGGAGTAGAATACATCAAGGGTTATCCTGATAATTATTTGTGGCTTAATCAAAATGTCATGATTCGGCATGGTGACGTTGTAAGAAGCGGGACCGGGGACAGCTCAATGCCGGTTGTAAACAAAACAACATACACCACCATCTTCGGGCACATCCACCGCAGGGAGTACGTTTCGAGGAGGATAAAGACACGCGACGGGGATATTGTCTATCATGCAATTTGCCCCGGTTGCGCGTGCCATATCGACGGGCGAGTCCCCGGCTCAACCTCAGAACAACAGTGGCAACAGGGCATTTGTGTCTTGGAGTATACGGACACCATTGAAAATATAATCCCCGTTTCCATAGATAATGGCGTCGCAATTTATAACGGGCGGATATTCAAGGGAGAGGAAAGGAGTAGTGAAATAAACAAAATGATTTTGTCAAGTCTCGAAAAAATAAAGGCATAGTGATAGAATGACACTCCTCAACCAAAATATGTAAAAAGGAAAATAACAAATGGACACTTTCAATACCCTCCTCGTTGCCCTGCTTGCCTCCGGCGCTGTCGGCATGGGCGTTTCGTTTATCATCCAAGTGGGCAAGCTACTCGCCCCGCAGTATTTCCCGGACAGTAGCGCGGATAACTGGCGACTCGGCTTGATCGTCCTGACTGCCGGCGTCATCATGACGCTGAACGCCTTCAATGTGCCAATGGAGATCAAAGCCGTCGAAGCGTTCTTTACGTCGCTGGCAGCCCTCGGTGCAACAGTCATGCCGCTGCTTATCCTGTTCGCAAACTGGATTGCCAAGTCAACGTATAAAAATTTACTCAAAGGGGTCTGGAAGATTGGCAAGAGCTACACCCCGAAATCACTCGGATAATAAAAGTGCAAACTCCCGAACTTACGCTTTCGGGAGTTTGCCGGTTTACAGCGGGCAATCTTACTACTCTCGCCTCAGATTGTGCGCCTGACTGAATTTTACTACGGAATAATAAAAAGCGGGACTCGTCAGAGTCCCGCTTTTTATTCTCCATTATAGCCGTCCCAAACAGGAACGCTGCCCTGATAATCTTGCGGGGCTTCATAGTTGGACTCGGAGCCGTTTCTATTTCCACCGTGTTCCGCGTCATAAACCCAATTATTTCCATTGTACTCACGCCCGTTTCCGTCCGTAGGGCGTTTATATTTTTTCTCCCACTCATTCCCCCCAACGGTTGCACCGTGAAAGAAAAACCATGACCAAGCCCTACTCCAACCACTGCCGCCCGTATTGCTTGCCTCCTCCGAAACGACCTCGCCGTCTATGGTTATCACCTTTTCAATCCCCCCTTTTAGATTTGGCTGATATAAAATAAGTTGTTTGCCGATCATGCTTTTCCTTTCATTTCAACCACTCCCCCGCCCGCAAATCTAACGCGCATTACGGGGCAAGGAAGGGATATTGGACATCTCTACTTGGTGGGGGAGGGGGATTTCTGTACTACGGAAATAAATCATATCGTTTCCGTAGTACAGAAATAAACCCTAATCATCATCCTCGTCAACCATATTCCGCCGCAGGGCTTGCGCCGCCTCGCGCGCCTTGTCGATGTCAGTCTGTTCGACGGCTTCCTGCATTGCCTGACCCAACTCTCCATTGACTGCGGCGGTCAAATACTCCCAAACAAAGTCAAACCGCTTTCCTTCGGGGAGTCCGTCAAGATATGCAAAGGTCTTGTCCCAGCGGACAGAGACGCCACGCTTGCGGCGTCCCTGAATTCGTACAAACTCGCTTGGTATCGGGTCTCTTTGGCGTGGCATGATATTTACTTCGAGATTGCCAGGCGGTAGAGACCTTCGGCGGTTGCCATGACGGGATTTTCGGCAATCCACGCCCGCGCCCCAAACATGCGGGAAAGCAGGTCATTCAACAGGATTGACCCGCCACCTACGACGAGGATTTTATAAAAGCGTTGGTGATACTTGCCCCAGCGTTTTTCGATCTCGCCCCGGATTTCATCTTCCCAAATTGGAAAGGCCGTTTTCAATTCCTGCTTGAATCCGCCGGAGCGAAGTTTTTCATCACGCTCCGCAGGGCTGTACATTTCCTTTGGGTCGCAGAGTTCCAGGAGGCGGCGGACGCCGACGGTATTGCCGGCGGTAAAACGCTCGAAGGCGCGCTGTTCCTTGACGACAAGCAACTCCAAAGTATTGAAGCCGGGGGAGATAATGCCGACTTCCTGCTCCCACGCCTCTTTGCGGTTTACGTTGATTGTACCGTCCGCATTATGGGTATAGCGGTGTAAAGCGCCGACAGGCTGGGAGGTGATATTGGCTTTTGCAATTTCGACGCGGTAGGATTTCCCGTCCGCCTCGAATTCGTGGACGCCTTTCAGCCATGCCTTGACGCTTTTTTTGTATTCAATCGCTTCGTCGCCAATGGTCATCAGCAACGGCAAACCGACCATGAGCGAAAGCGGGGCAGTAAAAACGCCGTGCGCTTCCTGATACTTCGCAAGTGTGGCGTAGAAGATCGCCCGCATTTCGGGCGAGCCGGCGAAACGTTCAAAATCCAGATTGGTGACAGGGCGTCCCATTTCATGAGCGCCGGATCCCACAAAGAATGAGCCGAACGCGCTTTCCACGCGAGTCGGGTTATCCCTGCGGGATTTCAGTCCCAGCATGGAATTGATGTGCCCGGCTCCATTGCTGGAAACCTGGCTGATAACCTGTACAGAACCTTGAGAGCCGCAAAACTTATTTGCTCCCGCTCCGAGGTCTTCCCCAAAATACAAAAAGTCTGTCATGATATTATTCTCCTTCGTTCGTTTGATTTTGATACTTGCAACAATATGGTGAAATTGGCTCTCCAGCTTCCAGCGAGTCGATCAGGTATTTTTCGCCGTCAGCTGTTACGGATAATTCCGCAGGATGATTCGGGACGGGCTCCGCGAAGCCCTCCCCTTCCATCCAATGTCTAAGACCATTGAGTCTCTTATAAACTTCCGACCCAGCCCAAGCGCCATATACGAGACCTTTGTTTAGCCTGATGACGCCTTCGGCGAATTCAAGAAACTCCTCATCACTGCATGGGATTTCTGTTTTCATCCGGCGTTGAACGGGCTGGCTTTGCTCATTTACAACAGGGCGAAAAAACATCTTACTCTGATTTTGCTGGCGTTCCAATTCAGCAAAGTCGATCAATTCCGCTTCCTGTTTTTCCTGCTTGGGGACATGGACCCCGTTTCGATACACCACAACAAAAACCATGAGGGAGGTCAGTCCAATGACCGCAAAGCCAAAAGCAAATTGCCAAAATAATTCAGCGGCTTGAATCGCGTCCGCACTTTTAGCGTAAGCCTCGGACTCTGCTTTCTCCCGCACGAGGGCAGGATAATTTTCGGCAAACTGGTTTTGCGCCATCTGATAATCCCTGCTTGCCTGTGCCTCGGTTGCCATGACGGGGAGTACCGTCGCGGTGATCTCTGCGGCTTTGACTTCAAGCGATTTCGCAGACTCAGTCAGGCGGGCAAATTCAATCAAGTTTCGCTCATGCTCCGCTGTGACTTCCGCGTGTGCGTCAATCAGGCTTGCTAATTGCAAGCGGGTCTGATATTCCTCCTCGCGCGCTGCGGCTAATTCAGCCTGTACCGTTTCAATGATTTGCAGTGTTGCGGTGGGCGTGGCGTATTGGGTAGCGACTTCGGTTTCAATCGCCGCGCGCTCGGATGGTGTCGCCAGGGGGACGGTATCGGCTGCATCGCCTGAGCGAAACATCGCCCCAGCCGCGCCGATTGCGCCCATGATAACAAACGGAAGATAGACGAACGGACTGATTTTCATTTTATCCTGCTGAAAGCATAGAATATGATCATCATAAATATGGCGGCTTCGGTGAATACTATCGACTTCACAACAAATAAATCCCTGTGGATTTGTTGCAGGGCTTCCCAGCGGCGATCCCTAACCACGTTATACAAAACGAGGTATGTGGTCCCGTCGGAAGTCGTGAAAGTATCCCGCACAAACAGGAACATCTATCAGCCAAAGATGGACATGATGACGGCAATCGCAAAAACAATGCCGATTGCAAGACCAAACAGGGCTTCGACTTTATTGACTTTATTCATCCTCGTTTCCTCTCTTGATCCATAGCCCCGAATTTATATCAAGGACTATGCCAATCGACAGGTAGTAATTTCGTACTGCCTGCCGGCTAAACAACGTTCCATTTTTATTCAGCATCCATGAAAGCGTTGACGGTGACGGATATGCAAGGACGGCTGATTTCTCTACCGCCTTTTCAAGCGCCTGCCTTCGTTTGATTTCTTCGGTTAGTTTATATCGTGACATGCGGGAATTTTACGACTGTATTTTTATATTGTCAATAGTGGATTATTGGCGTCAAGATTGTAGTAGAATGCCCGCATCCATGTTATAGGAGCGTGAAGAATGACAGTAAAAGCAACCGCAAGGATTGAAACAAACATCAAGCCAATGACCGGCGGCGGTCCTATCGCGGTCTTGCCTGTTGGGGGATATGTGTTTGGCGATGAAGGATCAACAGATATTACGGGATTCACGCGCTGGTACACGCCGACGGGAAAAATGGAATTGCTGGGCGTGCCATGTAAAGCATGGAAGGCGAATCTAACAATCACAAACGAAGTGGAGCCGCCAATCACAGAACCGCCCGTATCAGAAACATTCGCCCCGCCCGCTGAAATTATGGCGCGGTGGGAAAAAGCGGATGGAACTTACACAGATTATTTCACGTATAGGTTCGTTTCATGATCCCGCAAAAAATGCAAGTGCTAGTAATCCCCAACCATCCGCAGGAATACAAACTGCGGACTGGTATTTTTCGCGTGCCAGACGAGGGATTATTTTATCAGGGATTGCAGGATGTTTATAGCGGGGAATGGTTCGACCAAAACGAGAGACCTTGCCCGCGTGCGATAAGATTGCATTATAAAAACGCGCCAAATAATGGACTGCCCTCAACGGTTCAATTATGGGGAGCAATAAAGATAAACGAGTTTTTCCCGTTGAATGAGGCTTGGCAAAGATTTTGGCTTGACCTGATAGATAGGGCGACCTACTACACTTTGAGCCGCGAGGTACTTCCCTACAACCAACTTACGCCGAATCATTTGCTGTATTGGTGGGCGTATGCAACACAGCACAGCCTTGCCTTGACAGATAACCATGCCGCTATGTATCACGGGAAAATTATTGAAAACGGGTGCGCGGATTACATATTAGGAATCAATGTCGGCAATCCGCCAATAGCAATAAAAAGCCTTTCCATGACGGGCAATATTTTCAAGCGCATCGGCAAGCAGGGAAGTGAGAATTACATTATTGAAACAATCAACGCGGGATCACTTGACGAGGGCGGGCGATTTATTCCCGCCGACCCCCCTTCAATAGATGAAGTCTGGAATAAACCCTGGCTCATTCATTGGGGGGTTGAATCGACAACCGTTCCAGTCGCTAAAGGCGGTTTTGTACAATCCGCTTTCCCCCCAAAACCCTTTGGACTGCCTTTCCCGCTGATGGGGATTGAAGGGAAAAACATCATAGGTGCGCGTCGTGTTGTGCCAATAAAAAACGGCGAGGAGTTCTCGCCGTATTATCCATAAAAAAGAAAGTTTTAGCGCGAATTATACTAATTCCTCGTTCGCAAATTTCGGGCTTATATCACACCCGATAAAATTGCGCCCGGTCACAAAACACGAAGCCATGACATGAAACGAGCCGGCGCACGGGTCCAGAATATAATCATCCTTAAGCGTCACAGACTCAATCAGCCGCGTGATCAACCCCACCGGCTTTTTGTGTGGGTGTCCCTTGCGGGGATCGACAATCTTTTCGCTCCACACGTCGGGGATTCCTTTGTCCTTCCACGTCTTAATTGACTTCGGCGGCTTTTGGCAGACGAGCAAAAATTCAGACTTATTCCGCAATCTGTAGCCCTGTGCGATTCTGCCCTTGTCCCATGTCAACATATCGACACGGGCAAGGTGATGACTCTTCGGGATGTTCCTGACTTTCCAGTCAAACATTTCGAGATGGATTCCCTCGGCAATGATGTGTTTATCACACCAAAAAAACAGGTATCCGCCTGGCTTCAAAGCGCCGGCAATCAGGATGATGAAATGCTCGATCAACTCCTGCGGCATTTGTGGAAGGCTGGCGCGTCCGCTCTGCCGGCTCCCCTTATTGCCATAATTCATTTTTTCCAAGACCTGACGATATTGAGGGTCAAAGAAACGCGCGGCAATGGACTCGGCTGGGATTTCATGCAATAGGCTTACGCCATCCGCAAGAAGTTTTTTGTTTCTATTCGCTTCCAGAAAGTTTGTCATGATGTTTTCTCGTGTTTGTCTTTATGATTACGATGGGCGCAATGGCGCATTTGGGTATCCGTCTGGCAAATAGGGTTGTAAGTCCTTTTTGAAATATGCCTTGATTTTCAGGCGGTCAACCAATTCAACGAGGCGGGCGGTATATTCCTCCCAATTGACTTTTACGTCAACGTAATTCATTCGCCCCAATTTATAAAAGTCAACAAATTCATGAGTGCGTTCAATCACGGCGATGGAAGAGTCGGCATTCAAAACAGGCTCTAAGGATGCCCATGTAAAAATCCCTGCATTATGAAATTTCTCAAGCGTCTCTATTCTGTCCATCGGGAGAGCCGCGCCGCGTTCCCATTTTTTTGATACTGCGGCGTCAAGGCTTGTCAGTGTCGCGGCGTAGTGGTCCCGTTTTGTATATAGGTCAATATCCCGCAAGGCTCTTGACCCGCCTTTTGTCAGGATGGTAAACGAGTGCCCGGCCTCTTTTGTGATCCTCAAAATCTCGCGGGTTGGGGTTGTGTCAAATGGATGATACATATCCGACATAAAAGTAAAAAAGATGTTGACCGATTGCCCAGCCCTTTGCATTGCAAATGCCTTTTTCCTGAATGCGTCAATCCACCCCTCTTTGAGAATTGCGCCGTCATCAAATTGTGTGCGGCTCATTTTCAAAAAGCGGATATTTGGGACATAACAGTAAGCACACGCATTGCCGCATCCCTTATACGGATTTGCCGCCCACTCACCAAATTCTCCGGCTTGTCCTTTTGGATTATAAATCGTTTGCATCGCCTATCCTTTCAAGATTTTTTATTTGAAATTTACTTCATATAATCCGCAATGATGTTGACGAGTTTCGTCCCACCAAAAGGGCGCTGGACAAAATATCTTTGCGCCGTCGCCCCGCGATCCTTCGCGTATTTCTCAGCCGCTTTCAGTGCTTCATCGAGGGTCTTTGCGGAAAAGTGCATGACGTGCTCGCCAAGTTCATTGAGTTGATTTACGGGTTGCATTTTATTTCCTCATTCCGTCCGTGATTCGTCGGATACTTTGCATCGCAAACTCGTTGCGTTCGCCGGTCTCAAATGCGGACTGTCTATCTTCGATTGCTGCCCGCGCCGTGTCTACGAATTCTTTTACGTCACTGTGCATAATAGCACGCTTCTTTTCTCGTCCAATGATTTCATTGTAAGCATCGATAAAACGGGCGCGGTCTGCGGTTGGATTATCCGTCAGGAGGGCGTCGCGTCCTCCAAGAAGCCTAACCGTTTCCGCGACTGCTGGATGACGATAATTTTCATGGTATCCACCCTTTGAGCAAATGCGGCATTCCGCTTGATGTCTGCCAAGTGCGTGTAATGCGTTCCAGTATTCACCGCCCATTTTCCCGTCGATTTCTTTTCTGAGATCATGCCCAGTACTGCAATCAATGGCGGGTAAATATTCTGGCGCACTCAAAACATATCCCCAAGCCTCGGTTGCCGTTGGGATGTCCATTGCGTCAGTCATAAGTTCCATTGCCTTTTGGCGTAATGCGCCAGGCTGCGGAAAGAATCTTTCCGTGCCTTTATAAAAACGCGCTGCCGCTTCAAGCAGGGCTGGATCAATATCGGAAAGTTCTGTTGTGTAATCTCTTACTACGTCGTCAACATTTTCACCTTGAAGCGGTGAATTTGCCATGTATCTCATATCCAAAAGAACGCGGGCGATTATTTGAGGTTTTGCCATTTTATTCTCCATTCGCTATTTCTTCGAGTCGTTTGGTTACGGCGTCGTTTTTATTGGGGGAGGTGCTTTTTTGAGGGCGGTTGATATTTGGTTTATTTTCCGGTATTCCATTGACAGCCCAATCCAGAATCCCGGCAATGTTTTCGAGTTTGAATCCGCGCGATCTCCATTCTACGGCGGCGGAATGAATCCTTTCAGCCCTGAGGTTGTTTTCCGTGATGGTTTTGTGTATCAATTCCCACGTCAAAGACCCTGGAAAGTAATTTGTCGCAAGGTGATACATGCGGATCGTCGGCAATTGCATTGCCTCAGAAACGGACATATTCATGAAGTCTGGATATATATTAACTCTTTTAACTCTTTTAATGGAAGGACGGCGTTTTTCTATTGCCGGACTGGACTGGTTTTCGGCGGGAGCTACGGTACTGACTAGACCGGTAGACTTTCTGGACTGGTCTGACGGTTGTAAGACTCCTCGCGCTGCAAACTCAGGTTTGTACAGGCTCTTTCTCCCGCTTGATTTTTTTGCAGACAGATACCCCATGCCGTCAAGTTCCTTTAGGCTTTCGATTACTTCGGATCGGCTGTATCCCGTCAGGTTTGAAATTTCATTGACGGATAAATCGCATTCTCCCGACTCGTCTATTGAAAGCGCGACTGTTTGCCAGATCGCCAGTTTTGCGCCCTTCAATAGTTTTATGTGTACAATGAAATTTGCTGATATTTTTACCCATCCCCATATTTTGTAATCAGCAAGACCATCACCCCCCAATGATTGAACTGTACGCGGTGGGTCAATAACCGCCGCCGGCTGATCGTATCCCTGCCCCAGCATTTCAACCGCCTCTTTGGCATATCCATTCTCAGCCAGTTTGTCGGCGTCGGTTTCGTATTTATTTTGTTTTTCCGTCATCACATCTCCCGTTTATCCGTAAACAAAACGACCCCTTGTATCTGCGGCAGGCGGATTAGAGCGATTCCGCCTTTGGCGTGGCGGCAGTTTCCTGCCACAGATACAAAGAGTCGTGATGTGTGATTTTCAATCGTCATTTCTCTAATCCTTTTGCGGTCTTACGTGGTAGCCAGCCACACCGTTGAATATATTTTACAGCAATCCTACCGCCTTTGTCAAGCGGGAATTTTGCGAAACATCGCCTGAAACTTCGCTGCCCTGGCTTCGACCTCCGCCCGCTCCGCCGCCTTTTCCTCGTCGGTCATTGGCTCACAGGTGTAGCAGCGCATCCGGAATCGGCGCGGGTCTATCGTCTCAGTAGGATCACCGTCATAGTATCGGATGGTGACGTGGCGGCAAACGGGGCAAGCTGCGCCGATACCAAAATTCGCGCCAGTCGCAACCATAAAGCGACCATTTGAGGCGCGGGGAGTTACTCGTTTGTTGGGGTATTTGTGCATGGTGGTTGTGTCAGCAAGTTTTGAGCGGCTACTAAACAATCGTAGCATATCGCAAATTCATCACCGCATCCGTTATGGAGCAATACGCATTTTTCTTTCACCAAAAAACATTCTTGACACGTACAATCAAAAACGACTCGCATTTCGTTCATATTTTCTCCAGTCCTCCAACGTTACTGCGTTACCTGCCGCCGAATTAGCGGATGAACACAAGCCAACAAATACCAAAGCCAGCGCAGAACGCCAGCGCACCTACGCCGAAGGCGGTCAGGTACACGCTTTGTTGGGCAGATTGCAACGCCCGCAGAACCGCGACCCGAACAGCCATTTCACCCCATACAGGAACTTGAGGGGCAAACTTACCAGCCAAAGAACTTGGCGGAATGTGAACACCTATTTTATCCATAACTTTTTTCTCCAAGTATCTGCCCAACATATGATTTAGGTACAACCGTACCTAAACTTATTATAATCAAAATTTAGGTAATTGTAATGCAGGGCGTCGCACTCGCCCCGCGTGTGATTACTGTCCGTTGACGATCTGGAGGAAGTCTTTTTTGTCGATGCGGCTTCCAAGTTTCTTGCTGGCGATTGACTTCGCCGCGTCATTTGCCGGGATGTTCCATGCTTTGGCGGCATACTCAACCGCCCACGATCCCATCGGGTCAATCAATTCGACGGCTGGGGATGGTTCGCCGGTTTCCTGATTTTCTTCGCCGGTCACTTCTTCCAGTTCGTCGTCGTCATATTCTTCGACCTCTGCATCTGCATCCATTTCATGAGGGCTGGGGAGTAGTGCTTGCTCAAAATTCGGAAGGGCGAGTGAGCCAAGTTGAGTCAATTTTGCCTTGACCCATTCCGGATCAGCTTCGATGGAGATGAGGGACTTTGCGCGGCGGACGCGATTCCCGTCCGAGCCTGGAGTCGAAATCATCTTCTTGCGCCGGCGAAGGATAAACGGAATCCCTGCCAACTGTCCGCCGTTCAACTCCTTGAATGCAGCGAGTTGATCTGAAATGTTGCCGATGTCGTGAATGCTGGTGGTGATGACGGTCAGGTATGCAGCGCGGGAAAGTTCAGGGATGATAACCTTGAGTCTTCCATTTGCCTTGAATTTGACGGGTTTTCCGTTTGCGTCATGTCCGGCGATTCCGTCCGCAGGATGTTTGACGCGATTCCCATCTTTGTCGAGTCCGTTATGTACAATGATGTTACTGCGGTCATCCAATTGATAGGTAATATATTCCCCGTCCGAGCGGGCAATCATGCGCCCGGCGGTATACGCTTCCAGCCACGCATCCCACATGCGGTCAACCTCATTGAACGGAAAAATAATACGGATTGAAGCGGGTTGATCTTTGTATACGGCGCGGAAGGTTTCGGCAGCTTTCTTTTCGTTTTCGTCAAACTCGACACGGAAATATGTCAGGTCAGCGCCAATGCGATTCGGTTCCTTTTTTGCACCCTTGCGGATTTGCCCGATTTCCGGGAAAGCCTGCCCCCTGTCTGTAAGTCCTTTGATGCTCATGTTTTTCTCCTTAGAATCCAAGTTCTTTTAATAATTGTTCGCGGGTCTTGCCGGCGTTTGGATTTGGCATGATCCCGATTTCTTGTAATAGGCGGGTCGCGTCGCGCAACTCGAATTCGCTTTCTGTGCGGCGGCGGTTCGCAAAATACCTTGTGACATAGCCCTTTGTTTCGTCTTTGCATTTCGAGCATACCGCAAAATACAATCCGTTGCCGCGAAGGTCTGGGGTTAATTCCAAGTCACCCCAGCAATTCGAGCAACAGTAATCTTTGACTGTTTTCCGCGCAAGTTCTGCATCCATTGATTCCATTGTAACTCCCTAATATTCGATTTCTTCGATCTCGTCGAAGTTGATAATTGGCATAATTTCGCATGGCGTAAAGTCGTAAACCTCAGCGCCAATCTCAAAAGGCAGATCAACCGCGTCATTCATCTGTGCAATGGTCAATCGCTCGTCACCGACAAGCGCGTCGATATGGGCGAGGCGGGCTTGTTCTTTTGCTTTCTCGATTGCGGCGGTCATGGCGTCAAGCACCTTGCCGGGCTGGGCGGTTCGCTGAATTTCAATAACCGCATTAAGTCCAATGAGGGCGGTCAATTCGTCGCTTGCTTTCCTGAGTTGATCGGCGTAGTCATAATCATGCACGTCATCCCAAGATTTGCGCGCTGCCTTGCCTATTAGATTTCCGTTGGTTGTTCTTGCCATTGTTTTTCTCCTTTTTCCTGTTCCACGAGGATTATTGATTACTTCTCCAGTATATCCGATGTAATACAATTTGTCAAGTGTAAAATACCTAAAATTTGCTTATTGACATCCATTCAATTTTTGGTACAATAATTAAGGATGTTTCATGTGCGGCACGCCCTTTCCGTTGCCCGCTGACCGTTTTCTCTCCTTCCGTTTGATTGGTTCTACTCCCCGGAAATAGTTACCGCCCTGTTCCACGCAGGGCGGTAACTATTTTTATCACTCAGGCAGTTTGTCGAATTCATCGGCGGTATAAACTTCTACCGACTGATTGAGTTTATGCGACGGGAGGAAAAGCGGGCGCACGATCTGCGGGGTTCCAAACTTGCGGACGCTGATTCCGCCGTCCGCCCAGGTGCGCGTGAGGCGATAGCAAAAGCGTTTCTTTGCCGGCTTGTCCAAGTTCCCTCCCCGGTCAAATCTAAGCCAGTGTTGCACATGGCTTGTATTGAGGTCTTTGGCGTTGATGGTCTGCATGGCGCTATCCCTTCAATGCCGCTTCGATCTTCGATGAAAGCAGGGGAATGTCGGCGCACTGGCGTTTCAGTTTGCGGAGCGCGGGCTTGTCGTGGGACGTGACGGCTATGTCCACACTGACGATCAAATCAATTCGGTGTGCCTCCTTTTTGGACCGGGCGCGGAGGAAGTGGACGCCTTCGCCGGTAACAAACGGGATTCCTTTTTGTTGGGGTTTGATTTCTTTTGTCATTTCATCTCCTGATTGAGTTTGGATTGTACACGCCTTATCAGGGCGTCAATTCCCGCCGCGCCATTATCAGCCGAAAGCAGGGAGTCGATCTGTTGGATATAAAAAATGGCGTCATTGCACAGGTATGGGTCTTGCGCTTTGCAGATTTCGCGTAATTCGCTGACCGCAATTCGCAGGTGATTCGCCGCTGCTGCAAGATGGTTTAGTTTTTCGTGAAGGTCTTTATACATGACTGTCCTCTGCCTTATATTCTCCGGCAATCCTTTCGATGGTGTATTTTGCGCCGCTGTTATGGTATGCCGAAAATCCCTCGAAGGATGGGGCGTATCTGAATCCATTGCGGCGGAGTTCGTTATAAACATCCTTGCTGACGCGGGCGGGAAATTTGGCGCGGATCCGGTTCTCGCTGGGGCTATATTCGATCTTGACCCCGTTGATCTCTTTGGTGTAATCCTCGGTGGCCTGCATGGCTGCGACCCGCTCCGCTCGCTTCCTTGCATTTCGCAGGGCTGCCCCGTTGTTTGTGATTGCGTAATCGGGATAGCCGACCCGCCCGCAAGAGTCCGGCGTCATGAGTGAATCAATCTGCTTGTCGGTGTACCCCATCGCCGCGAGTCCCTCGCGGTCATTCTTGCGGACGAGTTTATTTACCGCCTTCATCCGTTCTTGACGCGCTTTCAGTTGTGCGATTTTTCCGCCCAGCTTTTCGATGGCTTGCGGGTCATCGCTAAAAATCGCGGTATTGGCTTCGATGGACGCGGCGCGGCTTCGGTATTCATCCGCCAGCTTTGCCAGTTCGTATCCCTTCCGCGCCTTGCTACGGATGGTTTCCAGTGCGCGGCGGTGACGGGCTTCGGAGTAATGACCGACGAGAATCGGCTGCCCCAACGGAATCATGCTGCTGATTGCGTCGCTTTGTGTGTGTGCGGCTTGTGATTCCCGCTCCGCTTTTCGCGCCGCTTCGAGCAGGTGGTCATAACGTTTTTGGCGTCGTGCTTCGTATTCTTCTTGTGATAACATAATTTTCCTTTCCTTACAAATTGCGCTTGCTGTTCATGCGCTTGATGAATTCCTCAATACCTGACGCGCCGGCTTTTGTAACCAGTGACCCGCGAAACATACCCAGCCGCGAGTCCAGCCGTAACACTGCCCGAATGGGATTCGGGGATTGGGGTCCATGTCGGACAGTGCCATAATGAAAACAGGGCGCGCCAGGCTTCGAGGTTGGTCATTATTCCTCTACCGTGATCTCGGTCACTTCGCCGCGCCGCTCCGCCTCTCGGAGTTGCACCAAAAGCGTTTCTACATTTTCCGCGTATGCTTCATAGGTGCTGATACCGAGTCCGGACTCAATTTCAGTCGGCGCGATAACGCGGTAGGTGACTTTCGTCAATTTGGCGTGTGTCACTGCCCCGCCTTTGAGAGTTGATCGTCGGCGTCCCGTTCGATGTTCGTCAGGGCTTGCAGTACGTTACCGATTTCGTAATCGCCGTCATTGATGGATACGACTTCGGCGTTTGCCGCAAGGCTGATATTTGACATGCTCTTTTCGAGTTCGGCGATCCGCCGCGTCAAGTTGACGATGGTCGTGGATGGGAGGTCGGTTTCCATGCAGGTGGCGCAAATGACGTATTCAGTAGGCGCGTACTGCATTTTGCCGCAGGTCAGGCAGTAGGTTTCATAATACTCCGGACCGTATTTCTTTGGCGTCGGGATGGTGGGGACTTTGAATTTTTTGGTCATTGCTTCACCTTCAAAACCTTTTCAATCGCGGTCAATGCGTCCGCGCCTGATTCCGCGCTTTCGGAATTCGCGTCCTGACAAATGGTCAAGTGCCGCCGGGCGAGTTGGCAGGCTTCGCGGAGGTTCGCGTTTTCCCGCTCCAGTTCCTTGACGCGCTTTTGGTCGGCTGTCAGTGAGGCGTCGAGGTAAATATCAAAGATGTCCTTATGGTCGCTCATTGCTTCACCTTCGTATTCTTGACGGCTTTGAGGGCGATGTATTCCCGAAGGACACGCTTCATCAGGCGAGGAAACCAGCCCTGATCGCCCCGCGTGATGTCGGGATTGAGGGCAAGAACGGCTTCGAGCAGGTCGTTGAATTCGACGCTCTTGCGGATGGTCAACGGGCTTTGAGGCGGGCGGAAGATGTAGGTCTTTGGTGTATTCATAATTCTCCTTTTGATTTACGGCGGTCACTTACCGCCGGTATTGACGTGATAGGTCGTTTCGGTTTCGGTCACTTCGGGCGGCAGGATTTCGCCAAATAAAAGCGATTCGATGATATGGCGGGCGTCTTGCAGGTCGGTCAAGTCTGGCTTTGTTCCATTTGCGCAAGCGTCATTCAATCTATTATGCAGGGCTTCGAGGTCAATCCAGTGACCGAAGGCGGGGTTTTCAAAATAGACTTTGCGGGCGGTTGGATCGGTCATGATTTCTCCTTTTGATTTTAGCCGGGAGGCTCATCACCTCCCGGCGGGTTGATTATTATGCGTAATGTGACTGATAAAGCGGGCGTCCGTCCCACTGGCTCAAATGGAGGGCGTAGCTGCCTTTTGTCTCGTTGAATGTGATCCCGTGAGGGGATACCGTGCGGGTAAATCGCTTTTCGTCAAGGAATGAGTCTTTACGGGCGATGACTGCTTCGCTCATAAATCCGCCGCTGCCTTCGACAATGCTTTGCGCGATCTCTCCGAATGTCACTGTCTTTTCGGTCTTGGCTGTCACTTGGAAAAAGTTGACGTTTGTTTGGTCGTAACCCCAAGAGGCGTAAAGAATATCTCCGATTTCAAGGTCGTGTTTGTATTCTTTGCGCTGGCTGGCGCGTTCCTGCATGAAGGCATTGCGGCGGGCGCAATTCTCAAAAAGTTCATTGATTTTCTTTTCGCGCTGATCCTCGGTCAAGAAGCGGTAGTGCCATGCGGGTTTTGCAGATTTTCCGATATAGGCGATGGCGGCGGGTTGGTTGCTCTTGCTGGTGTAGGTGTAAATCGTTGCGCCGTCTTTGTTGATTTCTTTGCTGTCCTGCGGGATGTATCGTGTTTTCATTTCTTTTGCTCTCCTGTTTGATTGATAAATAAATTGTAATACATGTAATACATTCTGTCAAGGGGGAAAATCCCGAATCTGGCGTATAATGCCGGCGTCATGACATCCCGCCCGTATGGATGCACCCGGCTATGGATCGGAAGTCACCCCAGCGGGCGGCGACATGATAGACTGGAAACACATGCCCCAGCACAAAAGCGTTATCACAGAGGAGGAAATACTGCGGCGCATCAAGGCTGCAAGCGCAATCATTCCCCCTCTTGATGTGGCAGTTCAACACGCGGTTTTATTCAATTATCGTATGTCCCTTCAAGTCATCCTGATTTTATTGGATGAAATCGGGGAACTAAAAAAGACCATCACGCGCAAGGAAAAGGGGAATTCTGAGTTATCGCGCATTATCGAGGATATGATCATCAAGGACCAAAAGCGGGATGGCGCTCGTAAAAAGTAAAACGCCCTTTATAAATTGGTGGTAAAATGCCGGCATGAAAAAGATGCTCTACACGGTTTTGGCTATTACGCTTGCGGCTGGTTCCATGCTTCTTTTTCAATCCACGACACAGGACGCACAGCCAACCCCAACCCCTGATATATTCCTGACATCCTGCAAGCAAACCGGCTTCAATCCTGCGGGATATGTAAGATACTTCCTGCAATCCGAAACCGAAAACCCGATTTGTAAAGGCGGAATCGGTGGGACATATATGGGGGCGTGTCCATGCGATTATGGATATGTGGCAATTCAGGGCGCGGGCGGTGACTTCCAGATCGTGACGGTGACGGTCTACGCAAGCGAAACACCAACAATGACCCAAACTCAAACACGCACGCCGACGAGTACCGCGACGAACACACAGACGTACACGCCAACAAATACGCAAACGAATACCGCGACAAATACCGCAACATATACTCCGACAAACACAGAGACTTTGACGCCCACCGATACACAGACATTGACTTCCATAAGCACCGAGACTCCAACATTGACTCCGACTCTTACAAATACATCCGAGCCGACAAATACAGAAACCGCGACGGCTTCCGAGGCTCCAATCCCTACCAATACACCGACTCCGCCGGTCCCGGCTTGCGGGTCGCTGATATTGATTCCGTTTGCATTTGTAGTATTTTGGAAACGTAAGTAGAAAGGAATCGAGAATGAAAAAGTTTGCCGTAATCCTGGCGCTTGTCCTGTGCCTGATTCCGTCTGTGGTCTTTGCGGATGACGAAGTACCGCCCGCCGAAGATACCGAGCCGGTGATTACTTTGCCGGTATATGACGATTCCATGCTGATTCCCGAAGATATTGCCCTGATTGACCCGCCTCCCATGAATCAGGAGGACATCCCCTGCGGGGAGCCTTTCAGCCTTTGCCGTGATGACGAGGAAAGGGAATTGCAAAAGCCGCCGGAAATGCAATGGGATGAAATCGAAGTCATTGACGAAGGCGACTTTGTGGACGCGGTTTCCGTTGATGATGATTTTGCAAATGAGGCGACGGCGCATAGAATGACGCCGGCGGCGGGTCATCAAACGAGGCGGAGGATTTTATAGGCAAGGATTGGTGCATGAGCAAAAATGAGTAAAACAAAAGAGCCGACGGTCATAAAATTCAAAGCGCAAGTGTGGCAGGTAAAAACGCTGGTTGACGGCGGAATAAATGTCACACTTGCGCTTTCTGAAAACGAAATCAAGCAAGTTTCTCATTTATTGGAGTGTAAAAAGCGCGGCGCAATTCTGGAAGTTGCCGCGATTCCAGTTTTTATATCAAAGGTAGAAAATGCCAACGAAGGAAAAGATAATCAAGGTCGAAAGACTCGCAGAAAACAGCGATACCCCTATCGTGGTTGAGTTTACCGCGACTGAATGGGCTTTGGTCAATGCGTATTTCTCTGAGAATATGAATCAAACGCGGGCTTATTTGAAGGTTTTCTCAAAAACACCATACGAATCCGCAAGAGTAAAGGCGTCTCAATTTTTCTCAAAGGTTAACATCAGGGCTGAAATTACATACCGCTTGAACCAAGAGGCGATGGGGGTTGATGAGGCATTACGGCGCAAGGCCGCAATCGCACGCGCTGATTTGCGCCCGTTTATCAAAGTCGGAAAAGACGGATTTGTTTATTTCGATATGTCCCAGCCCGAAGCGATGGAATATCTATTCCTTGTCAAGGAGATGGAAACAAAACGCGAAAGGCGAATTGAAGGGAAGGGAGAGGATGCCGAGGAATGGGAGGGTGAATGGGTAAAAGTCAAGCTGCATGATGCAAACGTGGCCTTGACTGAAATATTGAAAATGCACGGAAAATTTACGGACAAGGTAGACTTAACCACACTAGGCGAAAAGATAACCCAACCAAAGGTTGATAATGCTGGATTCGATAGAGCCATTTCTTCGTTAGCGGATGCAATAAAGGGTATAATTGCAGAAAATAAAACTCCCGCAACTGGTGAAAGTTCGGGAGAATGACCAAAGCACTAGGAGGTGCTTCAATGACTAAAAGTATATCATTAACGCAGGGAAAGTTTACTTTAGTAGACGATGAAGATTTTGAATACCTGAATCAATGGAAATGGCGATACGCACAAGGGTATGCAGCCAGAACTAAAATGGGGCTAATAAAGAAGGAAAATATATATTCATAGAGTTTTAGCTAATACTCCTGTTGGTATGCAAACAGACCACATAAACGGAAACACTTTAGACAATCGTAAAGAAAATCTTAGAATATGTAGCATTGCGGAAAACGGAAGAAATAGAAAAATACAAAAAAATAATACCAGCGGCTATTCTGGAGTTAGCTACATGAAGGGCGTTTGCAAATGGCAAGCGACTATTTGTGTAAACAAAAACAAAATATATTTAGGCGTTTTTGAAACCGCAGAAGAATCCGCCCGCGCCTACGATAGTGCAGCTAAAGAATATTTTGGCGAGTTTGCGAGATTGAATTTTACAGATGGGTAATGGACAAATATCAAGTTATCTTTCTTCTCTGATGCCCTCCGAGAAATTGTATCTGGAACGGATACAAAATCGGACAGCGCGCTGGACGCCGCAAAGTAAACCGCAGTGGCTCGCCTTCCTCTCGCGCGCCGACGAATTATTTTATGGGGGCGGAGCGGGCGGAGGAAAATCGGATTTGATTTTGGGTCTTGCCGGCGAAGCGCACGAATCAAGCATTATCTTTCGGCGCGTCTTTCCCAACCTTCGGGCGCTGATTGAACGGTCAAGGCAGATTTACAATAGCGAAAACAACGCACACAGTAAAGACTCTTTCAATGAGAGTCTTCATGTTTGGCGTCTTGATGGCGGGCGGATGATCGAATTCGGCTCCATGCAATACGAAAAAGACAAATCGAATTTTCAGGGTAGACCTCATGATTTTGTTGCCTTCGATGAAGCGCCGGAGTTTACCGAAAGCCAGGTTATTTTCGTTACCGCATGGAATCGCTCTGTGGATCCCGGTCAGAGAGTCCGTACAATACTGACGGGAAATCCGCCGCTTGATTCTTCGGGTGCGTGGATTGTCCGCAGATATGGCGCGTGGTTGAATAAGGAACACCACAAGCCGGCAAGGCCCGGAGAATTGCGCTGGTATAGCACGGTAAATGGGGAGGAAATAGAATTACAGGACGGGCGTACCTTTGTTGACCGGGGCGAGATGATGTATCCACGTTCGCGGACATTTATCCCCGCACTGCTTGACGATAATCCGTTTTATGCTTCGGACGGCGGGCGTTATAAATCGATTCTGCAATCCCTCCCGGAGCCAATGCGATCCATGATGTTATACGGAAATTTCAGCGCGGCAAACAAACCCGACCCGTTTCAGGTCATCCCTACCGAATGGGTACGAGCCGCACAAAAACGCTGGCTGGAACTTCCGAGACCAACGACTCCGCTCGTCGCTGTCGGCATAGACCCATCACGCGGTGGCGTGGATAAATCCTGCGTGGCAAAAAGATATGATAACTGGTTTGACAACGTATCCGCGCATCCCGGCGAAATTGTAATAGACGGCGCGGTCATGGCTGAATTTGCGCGCCAGGACATCGGGAACGAAGACCCGCTATATATCAATGTGGACGTGAGTGGAATCGGGTCATCTGCTTATGACCACATAAAGACCATGTACAAAAACGTTATCCCTTTCAACCCTGCGGAGGCTTCGGACTATAGGGATAGAAGTAAGAAACTGAAAATGCGAAACAAGCGGGCGGAAATGTACTGGCGCATGAGAGACGCGCTTGACCCTGATTTCGGCGATGATATTGCGCTGCCTCCAAGTGCGGAACTTTTGGCGGATTTGTGCTCCGCTCGATATACGGTGACTTCCGCCGGCGTGTTGATCGAAGATAAAGAGGAAATCAAAAAGCGAATCGGACGAAGCCCGGACGAAGGCGAATCGGTGATGATGTCGAATTTCCCCAAACCGAATTCAGGCGGATGGGTTCGTACCGCCCGCTAACGGTGTTATAATGCCGGCATAGTCGGCTCTTTGTGAGGTGTGAACATGGCGAAACGTATTAACACCAGAACGGTGAAAATGTTGGACAGGGCAGGGGAGGAAATCGAACGCGCGCGGGCGCAATTGGCGGAGTCGAAGCAACCGCGTTTTGCAATCAACCGGGATCAAGTGCGGATTTTTCTCGAACGGATTTACGGCGTCGCAAAAGACGCGATCTATAACGAGCCGGCGTATTCAGCCGACAGCACGCGCCGCGACAAATGGCTGGCGAAGGTCGTCAAAAAAGAGCCGTATCTTTTAGGCATCCTTCAATCGGTGGTATCCATCGATAAGAATCGCGGCTGGACCCTGACGGGCGGGAAAATCCAGGTCAAGAAATTCGTCAATGTCTTGCATAATTTCCAAGTCGCTCCAGACCTCAACGGATGGCGGAGCGGCTTATCTGTTACCTCTCAGTCGTATTATCAAAGCGACTTGGGCGGGGTTGTGGAAATCGGGCGGGCCGGCGAAGACGGCCCGATGGCTGCGCTCTACACGGTAGACCCGACACAATGTAAACTGACAGGTGACACGGAATATCCGCTGCGCTACCTGTCCAATCCGACAGACCAACAGTATTGGAGCGCGAATGATTATTTTCGCGTGACCTCATTCCCGTCCACATTCGAGTCAATGAACGGACTGGGGTATTGCGCGGTCTCGCGGTGTTTGGAACTTGCCAAACTCATGGTAGCAGTCATTCAGCACGACGCGGAGCAGCTTGGGAGCAAAGCGCCGAAAGGCATCCTTACCATCAAAGGCGTATCACAAGACCAATGGCTTGCAAGTCTTGAAGATTCAGCCGTCGAATTGAAACAATTGGAGCGGGAATATTACAGCGGCGTGCAAGTGTTGGCAAATGAATTACAGGACATCGAAGTCAAGCTGAGAT